>JAEEGJ010018686.1_pt1 | contig 15425 bp, 13 predicted proteins | sample 8958761 | NCBI WGS metagenome assembly JAEEGJ01 (sample SAMN16246546, study PRJNA631951) | gut metagenome | biome: gut microbiome; feature: rumen; material: RS-attached | host: Bos | place: Iran: Karaj | collected 2018-10 | reverse complement strand
TCAAGCAAATTGCACGCGGATTACTTTATGCGCACAGCAAGGGCATTGTCCACCGCGACGTGAAGCCCTCGAACATCATGCTCACACGCGACAACCGCGTCTACATCATGGACTTTGGCATTTCGTACATCCAGGAGATGGAAAAGGAACGCCTCACCCGCACCGGCATGACGATGGGTACGCCCGAATACATGTCGCCCGAACAGTGCCACGGTGACGAAGTCACGCTCCAGTCCGACATTTACAGCATGGGCGTGATCCTTTACGAAATGACTTGCGGACGTTTGCCCTTCGAAGGCAGCCGCCCTGTGGAAATTGCGCTCAAGCACGTGCAGGAACCGCCTCCAGCTCCGGAACTTTTCCGCGAAGATATCCCAGACGGACTTTCGGCGCTGATCCTCAAGTGCCTCAAGAAAAAGCTGAACGAGCGCTTCCACGACATGCAGGAATTCTTGGACGAATGCGACCAGGTGTTCCCGCAGCACGACACGCCTTACCAGAATTCTTCTGTCGGACGAAAGACCGGCAGCCACCGCAGCGTGCCTTCCATTGCAGAAGCAGCCAAGCGATTCAGCAGCAACCTCACTCCGCACAAACTCATCATTGTCGCGTTCTCGGTGTTGTTCCCGCTCATCGTAATTTTGCTCATGCTCCTCATGTTCACGCACAAGCCGCAGAATATGTTGCACGAAGTCGAATGGAACGAGGTCATCGCAAACTACGAAACGAGAGCGATTGAGCCCGAAATGAAAAAGGGTTACCCGATCGAAAACTTGACCGATGGCGACCTCACCACGGCATGGCTCAACAAGATGCCGCTCAAGCCGCTGAACCCGGTGCTCGCCATGTACTTCGACCAGAACACGCTCATCACGAACATCGGCATTGCCGTTGGCTACCAGAAGTCCGTGGATGACGCATTCGGTGACCGCTTCCGCATTTTCAAGAAACCGCGCACGCTCACCATCGAGACGAAGGATGGGTTCAAACAACGTGTTAAGCTTGAGAACATCAAGGGGATGCAGTACCCGAACATTCAGGCGGTTGAAACGACGGAGCTCAGGTTCTACCTCGAAGACGTGCACGAAGCCGACAACGACGACTACGCTATTTCGGAAATTCGCTTGCTTGGGATGGAAGTTAAATAGAGACGAGAGAACGGCTCAGTGAGCCTACAGACGAAAGACGAGAGGGGATAATGCAAAAAAAGGTTGTGCAAAGAACATGCAACCGCGCTAAAGGAAATTTTATCGAGACGCAGGCGGTGGCGTTCTTGATGCGCAAAGGCTACCAAGTTGTCGCTCGTAATTACGCTTACCATGGCGGAGAGCTCGACATTGTCGCCCGCGATAACGGGACGCTCGTTTTTGTCGAAGTCAAGTCCGTCTGGAACAACCAAGAAGGCAACCCCGCTACCCGCGTAAACGGCCTCAAGCAAAAGAAGATTTGGCAAACCGCTTGCCACTTTTTATCAACGCAAAAATCAATCGCGCCCAAAGGTTTCGACACACCATGCCGTTTCGACGTCTTGAGCACCCGCGCCTACCAGGAACCGCTCCAGTTCGCACACTTTAAAAACGCCTTCGAAGCAAGCGAAGTCCTCCCGAGGATTTAACGATAGCATCATCGCGATTAACGCGATTTTCGTCACAGCTTTTTCCCGACATTTTTTGTATATTATTCCCTCAAAAAGCGAAAATACAGATAGAATAATATGCGACTCGAAGTACATCCAGAAAATCCGCAGACCCGCATCGTGAAGCAGGCCGCCGAAATCCTCGAAGACGACGGACTCGTCCTCTACCCTACTGAATCCGGCTACGCCATCGGCTGCAACGCCGAATCCACCAAGGCAATCCACAAGCTTTACGCCCTCAAGAAGCCCATGAAAAAATTCTTCATGGCGCTCATCGTCCCAGACATTCGCTTCGCCACCGGCTACGCCCACGTGAGCAACTTCGCGTTCAACATTATCAAGCAGCGCGTGCCCGGTCCGTACACGTTCATCCTCCCCGCCGACCCGCACATTGCGCGCAAGCTCGACGTGAAGCGCCCGGAAATCGGCATTCGCATCCCGACGCACCCGTTTTTCAAGGAACTCTTCCAGCACTTTGACAAGCCCATCTTGAGCACTGCCGCCAAGCTCAGCGACGAAGACATCTACGAGACGGACGAGCTCTGGAAAACGTTCCAGCACTCCGTGAACATGATGGTCGACTGTGGCAATATCGAAATCAACCCGACAAACGTCGTGAGCCTCGTCGGTGACTGCGTGGACGTAATCCGCGGGGAACTGGTTTAAAAAATCGCAAGGGAGATGCCTGCTTTCGTCGACTTCGCTCAGGACAGGCTCTGGCGGGCATGACAAAATATGAGAAAAGGACCGCGCGAAGCGGCCCTTTTGCTATACCCGGTTCGCGAGTCGAACGCGAGTTTAATCCTTAGGAGGGACTCGTTCTATCCATCTGAACTAACCAGGCTAATTAGCGCGGCTGAATATAGAAAAAATTTTCTCTTTTATCAACCGACCCATCAAGTCCCTGCATTCGCCTCCCCGGCATTTTCCGCGACATTCCCGGCATCTGGGGATTCTTCCGGCGCGAGCTTTGTGCGAGCGTCGTAAAGCGCTTTGGAAATATGCGTAAACGCTTCGACAATGACGGGGTCAAAGTGTTTGCCAGCCCCTTCGGTGATTATTGCCATAGCCTTTTCGTACGGGAATCCCTTCTTGTACACGCGTTCGGCGATGAGGGCGTCGAACACGTCTGCAACGGCCATGATTCGCGCGGAGAGCGGGATTTCCTCGCCTTTGAGGTGGTTCGGGTAACCGGTGCCATCCCACTTTTCGTGGTGGTAACTCGCCATTTCGATAGATTCATTGAGGTAGCCCGCATCGAACGTGTCGCCAGCGTCGTGCACAATCTTCTTGAGGATCTTGCCACCTTCGGTCGTGTGGCTCTTCATAATGGCAAATTCTTCGTCGGTGAGTTTGCCATTCTTGTTCAAAATCAAATCCGAAACCGCAATTTTACCAATGTCGTGTAACGGCGCAGCCTGTTTGAGTTTGCTGATGTAGCCATTGTTCAAGATACCCTTGAACTTACCTTCGGCGCGCAATTCCTTCGCAATCGCTTCGACGTATTCAGCGGTCTTTTTGATATGGTCGCCAGTATTCTTGTCGCGCGCTTCGACGAGTTCTGCGAATTCCGTAATCATCACGTTCTGCATTTTCTGGATTCTAAGAACCTGGTCACGCACCTGTTCGATAAAGCTCTGTGTGTCCTCGGTCATCGAATTGAAATGGTCGTACAGTTGACCGATTTCATCACTTGTATTAATCTTGAGGTCCTTCACATACGCAACAGCATTTTGAATCAGCGAAAGATCGAGCTTGCCCATTTCAAACGCCATCGCCGTACGCATCGTAGCCCCGGAAATTTTCATGGCGGCATGAGACATCTTGTTCACAGGCACCACAAAGCCGTGCTTCATCACCTCAATAATCACCATCATAATAATCAGAGAGAGCCCAAAGAACAGCGACAGAAGCTTGATAAAGAACACGGCCTCATCGCGCACGATGGATTCCATCGAGATGTCCGCCGCCACATAGGCAACGGTCTTCCCTGCCGCATTTTTAATCGGTCTGTAAACCGTGAGGAGCCAGCCAAACTGGTCATCCGAAATAATCGGCTCGATTTCTTCGCCAGCCAAAAGCTTCGGCAAATAGGGTTCAAAAGACGGGTCAAATTCCACCAAGGAACCCGGAGCACTGCCCGGCACACCATCCGTATCAAGATCAAACACAACATGGCAACCATCAGGCAAAATCTTGTACACATACACGTACTTTGTCTGCGGGAAGCTTTCTCGAATGCCACCAAGTACATCACGGGTATGCGCATAGCCATCAACATCATACCCCTGCGCTATGTAATTGTCCACTTTTTCGGCATCAATAGCAATCGACGCCGCTTCGGTCACACCCTTGGCGATACTGACAAAGTTATTCACGCAGTTGTCGCGATACAAGAAGAAGCCGATCATGCTCGCAAGCCCGCCCAAAAGGACTTCCGCAACAATCACCATGATTACAACCTTGTTCAGCAAGGAATGGCGGATAGACTTTTTGTCCGAATTAAATCCCTTATCCGCATTCTTGTGCTGGAAAAACTGGACATCTTTCAGCTCGTCCTTGATATTACGCGGAATAAACTTGTAAATAAGCGCAGACAAAAGAACGATAACACTTTTGTCAAAAATGTCAATCACGATATCGGCAACAAACTGTGAATAAAAACGATTCCAGTGCAAAACATCATGGAACGCAATAGCAAACGGTGCAGAGATGCCCTCGCCAAAATTGAACCCGTACAAAGCGTAAGTAAAGATAGACCCAATGCCACCGCCTATCAACGCAAACAGCAAGATGACAATGAGCAGTTTCCAGATACTATGGAAGAACCCGCGGCGGAAAAGGTATGTTGCAAGCGTCGCAATCAAGATGCTCAGGACGCCGTAATACATCGCGACCGGTTCAGCAATTCCGTTGATGGCATTCACGCCAAAGCCGACGATAACCGCAGGCAAGTAACCGCCGAGCATAGCCGTAAGCACGGTCCCCAGGCAGTCCAAGAAGAGTGGTATTCCAAAGAAAATAGCAAGCTTGGCAGGGATGACGTTCAGAAGCAAGCCCACGAGCATCAACAAAAGGATATTCCTCGACCGCGAGAAAAAGCCCTCGACGGAAGCCCATATCGCTTTCAGTTTTAATTTTAATTTCAAAACATACTTTCTCATACCCCAAATTCTTCCTTTTAACTTACATAAAATAAATAAAAAACAGGTCACTTACACAAGCTTGCGATAAAAAACGTCATAAAAAGGAGATGCCCGCTCGGTTTATTTACCGGGCGGGCACTCTAGACTTAACTGGGTCCTTCACTTTCGTTCAGGACGACGAAAAACGTTCGGGATGACGAGATGTTTAGCGGTATTCGAGCTTGGCTTTAAACAAGTGCTTGCAATCGTTGGAGTCGTTGCCCCAGTGGTCCGAAGAGCCTGCAAAAACGTGGATGCCAAGGTCAGCTGCACCTGCCACCAGACGGCTCATACCAGCGATACGCCAAATGCCACGGAGAACATCGTCGCATTCTTCACGAGTGAGGTCAGCACCTTCGATGGTGCCCTTGCACATGTACAAGCCATCGTGGATAAACGGAGCCGAGTTGTAGACATCGTTACCCTTCTTGATATCCGGAACGACAAACTGGGCAAAAGACGGAGCCGAAGCGCCATCGGACATAAAGCCACGCTTGAACAGGCAGGTCAACAAAAAGTCGCGGGTCTTGCCATCGGTCTTGGTATAACGCGTCCCCTTGACGTACACGTAACGGTCGAGCTTGAAGAAATACATCTTGCCGTTACCGTCAAACTCGAGCGGAAAATCAATCGTAACATCATCCACGGTAATGGAATTGCGTTCTTTTTCGAGATAGGATCGACTTTTTACCTTGTCGATATACATTTTTAAGTTAGCCATAAACTCCTTGCGATGCACCTCTATTGTGCACACGAAGTAAAAGATATAAAATTTATCGGGATTACATTTTCTTTTTGCGCACCACGACCACAACAATTGCTACACTAGCAACTAATAATACACATGCAACAAAGCAGACAAAGCGGATTCCCCAACGATGCATACAGACGAAGGAGGCAATTTTTCCTTGGCGCGAGCCATCACCATTTTCATTTTCGAAATACTTGAGCATGCATGCACCGAGATTTCCTCCTACAACGCAAGAATCCTTTGCAGAGATATCCGTGGCGTAAGGACCTACACCGAAGTTGTAATACGAGTCGTTATAATACAAGGCATCGTTACCAAACTTATCCCATCCAACATTATCAAACCAAACGACAGGGACCAAAGAATTTAACACATTGCGACGATCAAGACCGTCCAACTGCAAACTCATATCATTCAAGAGAATCTGTTTATTCCGAGACACAGGTTCGTCCAGCACAACGTACAAGTAATTTTTAGTTTCATTTTTTTCAGATTTGAGCAGATTCAAGAAATTATTGTAACTATAGATTCCGCTAGACAAAACCTGCACCACAGTATCAGCAATCAACTGATGATTATCTACAGATAAATCGAATTGATTCATCATCAAATTTACATAAACAGACTCGTTTTTCTCAGCAAGCTTATTTTTCAATTTGCCAAAGAAATTATTAAACTTCGATGTGCTACTACTATCCTTCGGGAAATTTTTAAAGAATAAAGTTACACCGTCACCACGATTTTCCAATTCATCGGTATTGAATGTAACCGCGTTTACGAAACGCTGAAAAGATGAATTAATTTTCTTGTTTAAAAGTTCATCAATTTCACCAGTAAGTTTAGCAAAGAACGATTCTAAGCTAACATTTTTCCAATCATCTTTAAGAACAACCCAATCCAGCTTTACTTTGTGGCGGTGGACTTGATTGACAAATTCATAATTTTCCTTTTCGTCAAAGTGCGTCAATGCAGATTTTCCTGAAGGAGTCACAAGGGAACCGTCGTTATCTGCCTTCAGACCATAATAAGCCAGTCGAGTAATCCCTTCAAAGTCAACCCATTTGGTCGTATCGCCGGCATACCAGTACGGATAAAATCCTACAATTTCGCCCTTCAATTCTTCTTTATGGCTAGCTCCACTAAATTTGCCGTTTAAAATTATCGAAGCATCATCATTGTTGTACACCTTATCAAGCGAAAAGTCTACGACTTCCTTAAAGTAAAGAGAATAAAGAGAATCAAGCCTATCTAAAGATTTTTTCCAAAGATCATCCGAGCAGATTCGACCACTATATCTATCAATAAATTTTTTTTCACGTTGAATATCAGATACTATTCTTTTATCCACATTCCTGTATATCTGATGCATATTACAGTTTTTTTCCATACATACGCCATATTTTTCACTTTTCTTAATTTCCCGATTCTTACATATTTCACTTTGGGCTTCTCTTATGGAATCTACAAGGTGCTTTTTCTTCTTAGCAAAAAGAGATTTGAGAACAACATCAATATTTTTGTCATGATTATTTATATGTCCGCTACAAAAATTAAAACTCAAGGCCAAGAAATTTTTGGCGTAACGATGGAGCTGCATTGAATCCAAGAAAAGCTTATTCTGCATCTGCTGAATAAATTCATACACTTGTTTAGAATACACCATATTGTTAGTCGCATCATCAACGATATACCATTTTAAGGAATCAATAGCACGAACATCCAAAAATGCCTGCGTATTGAGCATTCCCATCGCGTCTGTAACAGTATCCTCGCGAACAGCCCATGAAGTCTGAATGAAGTTATTTACAATTTTTTGATGCTGAGGATACGCCTTAAGCAGCTCCATAAATTTTTCATTCATCTGCGTTCGGCTTTCATACTTAAAAGCCTTCTGCTGTTCAAGCGTATCAAACACCGCAGCGGTATCTTTCAGCAGATCCTGTTCTGCATACTTTTCCACTTTTTCGGGAGAAATCGTGTAGTAACCCATTCGCGATTCATTCGCAAACGACAAAACAGAAGCAAGTCCTAAAACAAAACTTGCAAAGAAATACTTCATTTTCACGGGATCACCCCTCCTATTAAAAATACGAACATACTAAATATAGTATTTCTCAAACAAAATCACGGGTTCACGAAGCATTCGGCGACAATCGCCCTTGAGCCATCATCAAGGCTTGCCTTGGTTATCGACTTCGCACTTGCATTTGGGAGGCTTTTCACAAGGACTTTCGATGTTGCAGAATCGAGCAACTGGAATCGTGGAGGCGCCCCGCTTACAATCGGGATTTCCGTTCGCGACACGTAAAGCGAGACTCGTGGCGTTTTTTCCACGCAATCAAACTGTACAGGATGTTCGCCATTCAGCGAATCGTTTATTTGCAAGTCACGTTCAGCAAAACTGCCCGAGACGCAGTAACACCACCTCAATTTCTTTGTTGGAACTTTCACGGTGCAGGTCAGCATTTTGCGGGGAGTCAAATGGAGTTCGAGTGCAAAAATAACGCCAAACATTCGTTGCAATTCGGGCATGGAATCCTTCTTGCGCCCTTCAAAACACGTTCCATTTCCAGAAACCACGGCTACCGGAAATTCGTCATGCGCAATGCAATCGAAGTTCGTCACGTTCCAGACTTCGGCAATGGAGGCCTTGACGTAAAAGAAAAGCGTCGTCTCTTGCGAAAAAGCAGCTGCTGGCGCCATTATACGAACTTTTCCGTCGTATATGCGGCACAAGGCTTCTTCCCTTTTTAAGATTTCAGCGGTCTCGGGAGAAGCGAGAACCTTAAAGCCACAAGAACTCCCATTATAATATTCGTGACAAAGCGATACATCTACAATTCTTGCGTATTCCACTAAACAACCTCCTTTGGGGGCCTAAGAGATTGTCGCATGCAGATTTTACGACACAATCCAAAACTGCCAAGAGCATGCTTCTTTGGCATAAATTTCAACACCTCAAACATTTTTAGCATCCCTTACATTTTATACAAATTCCCTTATGTATTATAAGTTTATCTGCATCACATACACCCATCGCCGCAATATAATTATATGTACAGCGTTTTGTAAATTGTAAAATTTATTTTTCTAGTTTTCAGTTGTTTTTAAAGACAAAATATTGTAATCGAGCAGACAAGCTAGAAGAAATTTATCACAAAACGAAGTTTAGAACAACATTTTTCACAAAAAGACAAATTTAAGTAAATAAAAGTTTTCAAATAGCTATAAAAAGAACATATTCAAAGGCAAAACAGGCCTCATAAAAATCCAAAAAGTATAGCTAAATACTATACGTATCATGTTATGATACAGCCCTATAATACAATTTGGAGCAAAAACCGCCCAAAACGGCTCAAAAACACGTTTTTTTAAGTCTAAAGCGCCATCTTTACCTTTTTGTAACAAAAATAACACATTAATTACAGCATATTCCATAATAATAGAACCCACATTTATTAAATTATAGCCATGTTTGAGCAAAATAGGCAATCTGAGTTAACATCCCGCCAAAAAGAGATATTGTCTCTACTACGCAAGGGACTCACCAATAACGAAATTTGTAAGACTTTGAATATTTCGGCGAATACCGTCAAAGCGCACCTCGCCAACATCTATAAAATTCTCGAAGTTACAAATAGAACTGAGGCCGTTTCTACAAAAGCCGACGAAAAAAATTTTAGCGACGATATCAAAAAAGACCTCAACATCATTTTTCTCAAGAAAAACGACATTTCTGCGTTTCCAAAAGCCAACGGGCTTTACTACGCGCTCGTAGAATCGCTCCATCAGTACCATATTTTTCGCATTTCAGACACGGCCGAGGCAACCGTAGAACCCGCATTTTCCATTGATGTTTCCGCCGTCGAAGACAAAGACGAAGCTTTATTCTTATCTATCAGAATTGGCTCGACACACGAAATACTTTGGACAACCTCTGTCAAAATCAGCTCAGACAACATTCTAGAGATTGCCCAGAAAGCGGCAATGCTTTTGTTCCGACACATCGTGCTTGCGACGGCCAATATAAAGTATACTCCCCAAAGTCCCATTCCCTATTGGTGGTACGCGACCGCGCATTGCAACATCAAGTTCGAAAACCGCAGCAAGGAAACATTCAACTACTGCAAGGACATGCTCACGCCTCTTGCCACTGGCGAAATCTACAGCGAACAGGCGGCATACACGCTCGCGCTGGTCTACTACATTGCGATTCTTGACAACTGGGGCAATTCCGCCGCCTACACAAAGCAGCTCGCCGAGATCGCCCGCAAGACCATGTTCAACGCCCCCTACTCCATCTATTCCCAGATGGTCATGGCATTCTACAACATCGTTATCGGCAACAAGAGCGAAGCAATTGCTTATTTCAAGCAGGTCATCGAGGCAAACCCGCAAACCATCATCGCGCGAACCATTCTGATCCAGATTTACATGCTTACCGGGCAAAACGACCAAGCGCTCGAGCTCATTGACGAGTGCGAGCGCCTGATTCCAGCAACTGCGGCACAAACCTCCATCAAGCAAGGCAAAGCGTTCATCCTGCTTTTACAGGGCAAGTACGAGGAATGCATCAACCTTGCAAACCAGATTTTGCTTTACACCCCCAAAGCGACCGTTTTGCGCCTGTTTATCATTTTCTGCAACAATAAACTGGGTAAAAAGGTCGAAAGCGAAGTTCAAATCAAGGAACTCTACGAGCAACACCCGGATTTTGACAAGCCGTACCTCGAACAAATCCTGAAAGGGGTCAATCCGCAGATACAAAAGCTGTTCATGGACAACCTCCAGAACCTTTTTGTGCAAAAATAGCCCATAAAACTACCCAAATGGGCTATTGCAATATAACCCATGGAGAATATATCTTTGGTCTATGCTTTTCACGGAGTGTAAGACCAAGATGACGATAATAGACAAAATTATCGAAATAATCGATAAACCGCAGGCGGCAAGGCTTTTATGCCCATATTCCGGCCTCGTCTTTTTGGCCATGGTCCTCATTTACAAGGACGTTTCCGGCATCAACCTTCGGCAAGCGTCCGTCATCAAGCTTTTAAAGGCGGCGGCATCCGAATTAAAGGCAACCAAGCTAAAAAGCAAGCTCAAAGTAGCGGTTTTACCGCAAAATTCGCCAAAGCGTTCGGCGACATTGCTAGACCTCTACGCAGAACACGCTGCCGAATACAATTTCAAGACATCGCGTTTTGCGACAGAAAGCGATGAACCGGTAATGGAGCCTGTTCCAGAACTTCTCAAAAGTCTCATCGACAAGGGTAACGCAAACCACGTGGGTTTAGTCAAGGGGAATGCCTTGAGCCACGCCATCGAAGAATTTTTGAAAGCGATGATGAAAGCCTGCGGAATCTTCGTCAAGGATATTAAGGATTTGATAGAAAACGCGAAAAGGCAACAAGCCTCGTTTGTCATCCCAGACGAGCTAAGCCTGCAAGCGTAAAAAAGATTGACACCTCAAACATAGTGCTGCAAGGACCTGAATTTGGCCACCTCCGGATTCTCGACCTTGCAGCATTTCTGTATATAGAAAAGGCAGGCAAAAGCCTGCCAAATTCATCAAGAAGCCAGCCGAAGAGCCGAGCCTTAAGCGCTTACGCTGAGTTCGCTCACAGCGAGGGCGGGCACCTTGTAGCTTGCAAACGGGTCACGGTATTCATTACCGACCGCCACGATGTTCTTGAGAATGTCGAAGAAATTACCGCTGAGCGTGACGCCATCCACCGGATGCTGGATGATGCCGTTCTCGCACCAGAAGCCGTGCGCCCCGATACTGAGTTCGCCACTCACGGAACTGCAACCGGAATTGCCTTCCAAACGCACGATAAGCAAGCACTTCGGGAAGAGCTTGAGGAGTTCCATCGTGGTCATGCTTCCAGGCGGCACGAGCAAGTTATAGAAGCTCGTCGACATTTTGCTGCCAAAGCCACGGTCACCATTGCCGGTCGTTTCGCGGCCTGCCTTTGCAGCCGTTTCGAGGTTGTAAAGTGCAGAATTGAACACGCCATTTTCGATGACCTTCACGCGCTTGGTAGGGCAACCTTCGGAATCAAAATAGCTCTTGTGTTCGAACATTTCGCCGGTCGGATCGTTCCACATCGAGAACACATCGCTAGCAATCTTTTCGCCTTCCTTACCGTCGAGGCGAGACTGTCCCTTCTGCATGGCTTCGGCAAAGAACGGACGAGTGTACATGCCGATGAAGCGAGAAGAAACGCGTTCCGAAAGGATCACTGGAATCTTGCCACTTTCGATTTTTTTTGCGCCAAAGAGTTCCGTCGCATATTCGGCGGTCTTGCTTGCTATTTCATCGACAGAGAATTCGTTCCAGTTGCGACCGTTCTTGACAAAGTTGCCAAGTTTCTTGACGCCATCGCGGCTTGCGACAGCTCCTGCACCCGCAGAAGCGCAGTTCGAACGGGCTTCGTAGAAAAGTCCCGTATTGTTTGCGACAATGGAATAGTCATGCTCGATGTCGCCACCGAGGTATGGGATGTTCTCGATTTCTTTGGACTTTGCGAATGTAGCCTTTTCGAGCTCGATGCAGAAGTCCTTCACCGTTGCAAGGTCGAGCGATTCGAGCGCCGGGTTGTAGTTCGGTTCGCCCTTCGGGAGTTCAATAGCCTGCGGGAGCGTAATGTCGATTTTTTCAGTCCACTGCGTGTGACAAAGAGCGTCCTTGAGTGTCTGGCGCAAGGCTTCGTCGGTGAGGCGTTCTGTATGCGCGTAACCCGGACGGCCATCCTTGATGACGCGGACCCCGAGACCTACGGAATCCGAAATTTCAGTACTCTGGACCTGTCCCTGGAAGACGGACAAGCCTTCGGAATGGGTGTTAGAAGCGATGACATCGAACTGTTCGGCTTCGCCCTTGGCGAGGTCACACATGAAAGAAACGGCATCTTTAATATTCATATCGCAAGATCAAACTTTTAAATATTTACAAGTCAAGTATAATTAATTAATGGCGATCCCGGCACAAGGCCGGGATGACTTTAACGTGCAGCGCGGCTTTTGCGTTCGAGCATTTTCCAGTAGGCGGCGGGGCTGCCTGTCACGGATTCAAGTGCATTCGCTATTTCAGTCGAGATGCTGATTTCACCCGCAATCAGCTGGTCGAGCATTTCTACAGAAACGCCCACCCTGCGGGCAAATTCCGGCTTGTCGATCTTAAGCCATTCAATTCCTTCGAGGATCGCCTGTCCCGGCGTCGGTGTTCCATGTCTTGGCATAATTTATTCCTAATTCCGATTTTTAAAAATCCACATTCTTCCAACCCTCGGCGCCGAAGCGGAGGTCGCGTTCCACGAATTCCCAGATGAGGAGCTTTTTGCCCTTGAGCACGCTTGCTTTGCGGGCGAGTTTTTCACGGACGAGCGTAGAGGCGCCACCGTCACTCACGATGCTTGCGACGCGGGCGTTCATGTTCTTCGCGAAATGGGCAATCCAACCGGCATTCACAGGGGAATCGGTCTGGTAAATGCGGCTGAAGCTATCACCGAGAATCAAAATTTCGGACTTGCGGAAATCGTCTTTGAAGGGGGTAACGGTCGTGTCATAAAGCACCGTGTCACGTTCGCAAAGCGCCGACTGAGCCGTAAAGCAAGAATCGTTCTTTTTGCAAGCGCTCTTAGCTGCTTCGACACAAGTCGAATCCACCGGGAGCTTTTCGGTGCGTTCCTTGATATTCTGCTGAGAAACCACATGTCCCGTCACCTGTTGCACCTTGAACACGCCGAACTTGTTGAGTCCACTCATCTCGCCCACGTCGCCCATGCGGTCTGCGATGGAATCAGAGGCAATGTAGCGCACATCGTCCTTTCCACGGAATTTGACAGTTCCAGCATCCACCATCTCGCGGACTTTTTTCGCAATTTCAGCAGCCGCAAGTTCAGCACCGCGCGGAGTCCAGTGCGTATCGTCGTTCAGGTAAAGCGCACCTTCAATGGAATCGCGAGACTTTGCCGCCAAAAGCGGCGTGTACAAATCCACCGTGTTAAAGCCAGCACGCGTGAGCGAATCCAAAATCTTCTTGCCATGCGACTGAAGCCCGGCGGCATTTTCGACAGCAGTTGCATTCCCAACTGCGGCGTTTTCAGCACCCGCGACTCGAGAATCGCGCCCCGTCAAGCGTTCCGGATAAATGCTCGGCTTGCCCGGCGTAATCACCACCAAGAGTTCTACGCCTTTCGCCTTAAGCTGGTCGCGGAACCTTTCAATCGCCTTCACCGGATTGTCAAGCTTTGCACTGCGCACATCAAGCGGAGACGGCTGCACCAGAAATTCCACATCCTGGCGGTAGAAAAGCCACTTGTCTTCGGGCTTGGCCTCTTCCCTGCCGCACGACTTGCCGATGCAATCGCCAGCAGCGCCAAAAACGACCTTCTCGCCCGGATCGCTAAAGAGGTTCCAAACCGCAAGCTGGTACTTCGGACGCAGCGCCAACACAATAGCGCTCTCGTCGTCAATCTTATTTTCAAAAGCACGCAAATAGCGGCTCGTCCACACGCCGTAATGCTTCACATCCAAGAACGCACGCCACAGCGACACATGTCCAAGGTCAGCCACGAGTGACTTGATGCAAGAATCCGCCTGCGGGAAAGATTCCGGTTCGTCCTCCAGCTTCGAGAGGAGCGTATCCGCCAACTTGAGGCTCTTGTAACGAGCTTCAGCCGTATCGAGTTCAGCATACGTATTCACCGAAAGCACCGCCGCTTCCAAATCCGAAAGCGAAGACGTCACAGGTTCCAACGCTTCAGCCACCTCAGCACCCGCAGCAATAGCCTCGCGCGCCGCACGCCACTTCACATCGAGCGAGTCCGCAGCCGCAGCGACCTTTTTCTCGCGCACAATCGGAGTGTAAACCACATCCTTGAAAATGTCAAACGGCTGGAAGCGCTTTTCGCCACGCAGGTCGACAACCGCCTGCACGCCAAACGGGAGCAACAACAAAATCGAAAAAATAACAACGGGGATGATATACTTTTTATTCACGGGAGATAAGATAGAATTTTGTGAAGTAGTTACTAGTTAATAGTTAGTAGTTACTAGTGATATATCGTAAGAATATGTGTCGTTATAGAAGTTGATGTAGTAAGGCATGTATTCTTTATAGAAATGCACCCTAAGTGTATCAACACCAATAAGAGTCGGTGTTTCGAATGTCAGGCATGAATCGCTAGATATAATCGCCTTCAATGATGTTTCCCACGCGACAACAGGCGCGTCAACACAAATTTTGACGATTTCGTTTTTCTCCACTTCGAGCCAAAGCTCCTTGCGCAACGAATCGCGGCTTACATTAAATGTTCTTTTAATTTTATTTTCAGGAATTTTTTCCAAATTCTTTCTTGGCTTGACACCTTTGACAGGCTTTTTCAGCAAAATCGAGCCACGAAATCTTTTTGCAAGCTCGACAAGCTTTGAATACTCCAAGCTGTCCTTATACGCACCGCGACATTCTCCATGCTTGTCGTAATAGAATTGTGCATTCGCAAACGCAAAGCACATCGTTAGGAGCAGTAAAACACATTTCATATAACCGAATATACAAAATTCAAGCATTTTAAAGAACTCCGCTGGATCCTTCCGCTTCGCGTCAGGATGACAAGATTGAGGATAACGCAGTTGCGCCGCATTTTATGTACTGCACATGTGAACAACTCCAAAAATCCCCCAAATTGCGCGTTTTATCGCCATAAACGCAAAATGACTTTTTCAAATAATGAAAAAAAACTAAATTTGGCTTCACTATGAATACTTCTATGAACGATTTATGGGTGGGTGTCGACGTAGGCTCCACCACTGTGAAAATTGCTGTAGTCGATCCCGAGACATCTAA
>JAEEGJ010018684.1_pt1 | contig 15428 bp, 10 predicted proteins | sample 8958761 | NCBI WGS metagenome assembly JAEEGJ01 (sample SAMN16246546, study PRJNA631951) | gut metagenome | biome: gut microbiome; feature: rumen; material: RS-attached | host: Bos | place: Iran: Karaj | collected 2018-10 | reverse complement strand
AATGATCCTGATGACCCGGCTGGAGCTAGCGAAAACGCGTCAGAGGTGTTCTATTTTGAATCTTAATCACTGAAAGACTGAAATTATGAAGAAGGTTTACATTGTTTTGGCAGTTCTAGCAACTGCGCTGTTCTCTTCCTGCGAGAGGGAACCGTCTTTCGATGATTATTCCGTTGGAGAGAACGACGTCGCTTTCGTCTTTTCCAACGTTGACACAAAGGCTGCGGTGGACCTCCCTGCGCCTGTCAGGGGTATTTCCGTACCTGTTGGAGTAGACGCACAGGGAGAAGCGCTCTTCCTGGAAGAAACTATTGAAGAGCTTAACCCGTCTCCGGCGACTAAGGGCGCTCCCGCCTATACCGTAAATTTAGGCAAGTTATATCCGAATATTGGTATCTATGCCAAAGAGGGTAATTTCGGAGGTGATGCATCTTATTCTGTAATAGATGAATACATCAACAAGGACGCGACTTTAGGCAAGGGCTGGCGCTATACTCATAGTTTCAGTTCGAGACCTTGGCCAGACGACGATAATGCTAAGGTCAACTTCTATCTCCGTATGCCGGCACTTGATGCTGAATTCGACTACTCCACAGTAGGCTCTATAGCGTTTGATTACACATCCACTGCATCGGGTTCTGCTCAGCAGGATATTCTATTTGGTTACACATCCATCAGCAAGGCAGAGCACGATGGGTTCCTCCCCAATGGAGCTCCCGTAGAGATGGTTCACGCACTTACCGGTGTGAAGTTCCGTTCCGCCGCTGAAAATGGCAATCAGACTAAGACCATTATCACAAAGGTGGAGATTACAGGCTTGAAGGGCTCCGGACATTGTGTCGTTACTCCTTCTGCGACTACACCTGTTGTTTGGAGCAATCTCGGGGCAGGTCCAGAGACATACTATCTGACGTATACCAATCCTGATTATTCCAAGAATGCGTGGGTGGATGGTACCATTGGCAACGAAGGCGGTACGGCATGGAATTCGGATTTGATTGGCACAAGTTGGACTGACGCGGCTGCTGACCACAACTTGAATAATCCTAATGGTGAACTGACGTTCTGGTTCATCCCTCAAGAGATAACGGATAATGTGAAGCTAAAAGTTACCTTCTGCGTGAAGACCCCGGATACTTCAGGAGCAGCCGGTGGTGGCTATGAGACTCACGAGATTGACCTTGGAAAAATCATCAACAAAGATAGGGAAACTCCTGTAAAGTGGGAAGCCGGTCAGTTGCGCACTTACACCCTGAATCCGAAACTGGTCGACGTCGCAATCTTCGACACTATGGAAGGGTACAAAAAGTCCAATCTTCACGTGACCAATACAGGTAACGTCTCCGAGTTGGTACGCATACTGGTTATTGGTAACTGGTATGGCTGGGCGTCGCAAGCCGATGCGGATGCCAAAAAGGAACCTATGATTCTGGTTGGATATGAAACTGATGGTTCCGGTGGGGCTACCGATAACAAGATGATTGATCCTTGGTTCCGTGAGGATGAAAAGTGGGGATCCTACTTCGATAATTCCTTCAAGGGTGGGCATCCCGCTTCAGGCAGTAAATGGGTCAGAGGCACGGGCAGCTATTTCTATTACATGGATGCTATCGGCCCGAATTCGAAGCTTTCCGGAACGGATGCTCTTTTCCAAGATTATACCTTGCCAGCAGAAGAGGTTCCTACGATTTATATCCCGAACTCGTCCTCAAATATCCGGTCCGAAGCGGTGGGTGTCCATCTCGTGATGGAGGTCGTCATCCAGGCTATCGCCGCGCCTTCCCTTCGAGCTGACGGAACACCTTATCCTGAAGGTGAAGTGATGCCTGCCGCTGATATTTGGAAGGCATGGTCTGATGCGATTGGAAAGGAGATTAAAGAAAAGCCTTATGATTCTTCCTCCACTACTTCTACCACCGACTAAGAGCTAACTATTAAATGATATTTGAAATGAAACATATATTCAAATCCATTACGTTTGGGATTGCCCTTCTGGCGGGTACTTTGACTGCTTTTGCTCAGGGATATGATCCCGACCATCCTACCGCGACTGGTGTTAATGTCCAGAAGAACGTGACCGGCCCCGATTCGAACAATGACTACACCGTCACGCTCGAGACCTTCGCGGAAGGTACGACGGCGATCAGTTATTCCTCTGTTCCGTCGGATATTATTCTTGTGCTGGACACATCCAGTTCCATGAGAGATAATAACTACCCTCGTGGCAACGGAAATCCTACTCGAATCGAAGCTCTTAAAACGGCTGTCAGGGATTTTGTCGCTACTATTTATGACAATGCAGTCGCTTGCAAGGAACTTGATCCGAATTATGTGAACCGCATAGCGATTGTTACATACAATAGAAATGCAACCATGGTTCAGAGTTGGGTGGATGTTACAACTGTGGTGACTAAGAATGGCAATACGTACTCTGGAGAATTGATGACCAAGATCGGTACCACTAATAACAATGGTTTCAGATGTGATTCTGGTACTCGTCCGGACCACGGACTTGATATGGTTATCAATGAACTTTTGGATGGAACTCCGAACCAAAAGAGAGCTGATGCTAATTTGACTGTCCTGCTGTTCACTGATGGTTATCCTACGGATAATGCTGCAACTGGAACGGGTGATAATAATGGTGCGTCTAATCAGCAGCAGTTTGAATATCCTTTTGCCAATAAAACTCTTTATTATGGCAGTCAGATTAAGAATACCTATGGCGCAACTATTTATACCGTAGGCCTTATTGATGAAGTTACTTCGGGCCAATGGCTTAATAACTATCGTCGAGTTCTTAGGTTGATGGATTGGCTTTCGTCAAACTATACTGGTGGTGGATGGACTGCAACTATCAATACTCTTCCTATTGAATCTTCCGGAGGAACTTACGAAGGTGAAGCCACTTATTATAACGGATATGCTAACATTAATTCCGTTTTTAGGGGTAACAGCATTCCTGCACCTTGGAACACCGTGTGGACTGTTTCTGGTACTACGGTTTCTTTGGAAGGTTATGATCCGGGCACATTGGCTACTGGTGACGATGTTCCGGAGGGTGGATATTCCCTTCTTGTCGGTGGTGATAATGACTTGTCAACTATTTTCAAGTCTATCTCCAATGCATCCGGCGGTTCCGCTTCCGCTGCGGATCAGGACACGCAGATCCGTGACGTCGTATCCAACAGCTTCGTCCTTCCGGATGATTTCGATGCGAGCAGTGTCACGATCAAGATTTGGGACATCAAGTCCGATGCCTCCGGTTGGGAGAATGAGTCGGATGCTACCGGCGTAACCACGACCATCACTGATGTGGTTGGAGCCGACGGTGAGACTCGCAAGGAGTTAGTTATCGAAGGCTTTGACTTCAGTGCAGATGGCGAGAAAGATGCGCATGGTTTTTATACCGATCCAGATGATGAAGGTAATTGGGTTGGCAAACGCTACACTGATAGAACCAATTATCATTATGCCGGCAAGAAATTAGTCATCTCGTTCAAAATCAAAGCCAATGATGAAGCAACCGGCGGTGACGGAACCAATACAAATCACCCGGATTCCGGTGTTTATCTCTGTGTCAAGGATGAGGAGGGTAATCCTGTTCTCGTGGATGGCAAAAGGCAGTATACGAAGCTTACTTCTTATCCTATCCCTAACACGGATCTCCCTCTGATCATCAAGATTACGAAGGATGGTCTTCTGCATGGCGAGAGCGCGACCTTCGAAATCCATCGTTGTTCTCCCAAGAAGAATGCCGACGGCTCTTTCGTGACCAATGCGCTTGGTAAACCCACTCCTGACGGGAATTGGGAGAACTGGTCCAAGGTTATCCTTACTAACAAGGGTACTGACGGGGCGGAAGTAACCAAGATTCTGTATGCTTTGGATCCCGCCTATGTGTATGAAGTGACGGAAGATGACTGGGGTTGGAGCTATGAGCTCACGGGAACTGGATCCGCGTTGAACACTTCCGAAGTCGAAGTGAATCCTTTCAACTTCCACAACACATTGAAGGAAGGCATGGTCAAGCACGCTGAAGCAGTTACCATCAACCACTTCCAAGGTTCAGAGACCGAGGCGAGGGAAGAGCACTACAAGAGTGTCGGTAAAGCTCAATAGTCATTCATAATTCATATGATTGCAGCCTCCACATCATGGGGGCTGCTTTTTACTCTCTTATATTCAAGTACTTATTTTATAACATCTTTATAAGATCCGAATAGTAATGAAAACAACTGAAATGAAAAACTACGAGAAGTACATCTCTCCCGAGATGGAGATTCTTCAGATTACATTGCAGTCGAGGATTCTAGACAACAGCAACGAGTCCATTGGAGGCGGAGATAATCCCGATCACCCCTGGACGCCCACAAATCCTTAATTGAATAACTCTCGCGATATGAAACTCCACTATTATCTTATTGCATTGGCTCCATTGTTGACTGTCGCTTGCGCTATCGATGAAACTGAGGCCCCAGGAGAAGATCCAATCGTCCAGCCCCCTGCTTCTATCAATGCGGCTATAGACGATGGACCTGTTGGAAACGAAACAAAAGTTTTCGCCGACAATAAGTTGCGTGTCCTATGGAATGCTGACGACAGAATTACATATTTCCATAAGTACACTTTCGGCTATCAGTACTTATTTAAGGGAGTCGATGGAGATACAGCCGGAGAGTTTGAAATGATAGAGCCCACAGGTCCAGTAACGGGAAACACTCTAAAAAAAGTCTATGCCGTGTATCCTTATAAGGTTGACACGAAGATTGACAATGATGGTGTTATCACTTTCACACTCCCTGAAGAGCAAGTCTATCATATCAACTCTTTCGGAAGAGGAGCCAATACGATGGTCTCAATGACCGAGACGCCGGAATTGAAGTTCAAGAATGTGGGGGGCTATCTTTCGTTCAAGTTATACGGTGAGAATATATCTGTCTCTTCCATTATTCTAAAGGGTAACAATAATGAGCTTCTTGCCGGCAAATGCTCAATCACTGTGTCAGAAGATGGCATTCCTCAAGTTACGATGGATGAGACGAATTCGTCTGATAGAATCAGACTGTATTGTGACCCCCCTGTTGCTTTAAAATCATCCGCGGAAGAATACACGGAGTTCTGGTTCGTCGTCCCCCCTGTAGAGTTTAAGGATGGCTTTACTATCACCGTGAACACAACTGAAGGGCCTCTCGTTCAGGAGGCTCCGATCGACCTTACGATTGAACGGAATATGATCGAGAGGATGGCCCCTCTAAAGGTAGTACCGAACACTGACATCAAGATCAACAGCATTTCATCCAATGCAGGAGGATATGGTCTTCCGGTTGAGAATGGGGGCGTTACAGATTCTCTCGGTAATGTGTTTCATAACTACGCCAAGTATAATGAAGACACTCGCACCTTTACTATCACCCTTCCAACCGTCACAGATTTCTCCGATTTGGTGTTCAACTATGATATCACCGAAGGAGATGTTTTGATGATAGGTGGGCAAGAGGTTGAAAGTGGAGTCACTCACATTGATGCATCAAGTCCTGTCACACTGACGGTTTGCCGGGAAGATGCTGAGCAACAATTTTCGCTTGTTGCGCGTAATACTGGACTTGCCGTGGTCAGGATTACGACCACGTCCTTCACTAGAGAGACCGTCGAGGCAGACCGTGTATATACACAGAATTCCGGATGGGGCCAACGCACTAAAATTGACGAGAGGAAATGGAGACCATCTGAGACATCTGTCGATTCATCCGCCTTCGTGAGGTTCGAGAGCAGTGATGGGACGGTCATCCAAGAGTATAAAACGCAGATCAAGGGACGCGGAAATGCGACGTGGGGGTATGATAAAAAACCTTATGCCCTGAAACTATTGGAGAAGAATAAGGTTCTCGGAATGCCAAAGCATAAGCGTTGGGTCCTTCTGGCAAACTGGAAAGACCGTACCCTTCTTCGTAACGATGCTGCTTTCTGGCTATCAAGTCATACACAAATGACAATTAAAGATTCAGAAGGTAACGATGTCAACCTTGGGCTCCCCTATACCGTTCGCGGTCAATTCGTCGAGTTGGAGTTCAATGGTGAACATCGTGGGAACTATTATCTGTGCGAACAGATCAAGATAGATCAGAACAGAGTGAACATCAGCAAGTGGAAACCGGAGGATACCGGAGATGTAACCGGAGGTTTCATGATGGAGATTGACAATAATTACGATGAGCCGAATAAGTTCAAATCGTCAAAATTCAATCTCAAATATATGTTCAAAGATCCCGATGACAATCTGACCACTGACGCTATTAATTATATGAAGAACTTCATCAACACCTTGGAGGTCAAGATAAAGGATGCAGCTACTGGAGATTACAGAAATGATTTTGATATAGATGCAGCTATTTGGTTCCTATTCGTAAATGAACTGACCGGAAACGGTGATTTCTACAACGAGAACTATTCTGACGAGTATAAGGGGCCGCACAGCACCTACCTGTATAAAGACAAAGAAGGCAAACTGACTATGGGTCCTGTCTGGGATTTCGATTATCTGACATTCATGCCATCCCATTCCAACGAGTGGGTAGGGGCATATCAAAGCGGCTACTATTACAAATCTCTGTGTAATGATCCTGTTTTCAGGACTCGCTTGATTGAACTATGGAGTCTTTACTCGAAGAATATTACGGAATTCGAAACATATATCCGCTCGATGGCTAACATGATCTGCCTGTCCGAGGTGTTTAACACTACAATGTGGGGGTACTCTGGTTATCAGCAAGACCAGAATGAAGATAATGAACAGGATTTCGCGACAGCCATCAACACAATGATAAATGCTTTTTACTCAAAGAAGAGTTGGATGGATGGTAAGTTTGTTGATGGATTCACAACATTTTCAAATAAATAACAATTCAGGCGGCTCATTCAAAGCCGCCTGAATTGTTATTTAGTATCATCTATTCGAAGTCTATTCCAGGACTCTACTCTTGAACCTATTGATATCGTCCTGAAGGATTCCAACCGTGTTGACAAGATAGTTCTCGATCTTGTCTTGGAAAGTATCACCGTTCTGACCTCTCAAGAAATCGATACCCTGACGGAAATAGTAGTCCCTTGGTTGACCGTTACGATATCTCAATTCAGCAGCCTCGCTGAAAGAGGTTAACTCATAGTCGATGGAACAGTCTTTTTCTGAGACTCCGAGCAACCCTTCTAACAACATAATGATATATCCGGTGCGATCAGCGCCGATATAGCAATGTATATAGGATGCTTTATCCAGTTCTGCAGTATTGAAGACAGCCATAACGACACTATATATCTTAGCTTTATCCGTCAAGTCAGCAAAGCTGTTGAATCCTGGACTGACATAGCCTACGTTATAGGGGGAAGTGAAAGGCTGATAGCGGCTCGAGGATCCGTCGTCACTCAGCATATTGCCGCTGGTACTGCCGTTTCTTAAATCAACATCCATTCCAATATTCAAGAAGTCGACCAAGATGGATTTTTCGTCAGGTGTTGTCTTGTCCATATTGGTGCCCCTGAAAATGTAACCGTACTTGATAGTCTTCTTTACTCCCTTGTCCGTCACTTCAAGCCCGCCCAAGTCACGGCAGTTGTTGGCGTGCCCTTTCTTCTCAACATTGCTGACCTTGATCAAACGGCGGCGGCCAGTCGTATTGAAATACCCTTTCTCCCAAACGACAGAGCCCTCGGAAACCGTATAATAGTAAGTGCGTTCCGGGATGAGGTTATACACATCCGCAGAAGTGGATTTTGCCGTCGCATTCTGCGTCCAAACCGGTTTTGTCAATGTCTTTTCCTCATAAATTGAGATAACGGTGTCATCAGAAGCGGAATTGTTCCAGGTAATCTTTACTGGATTAGGGCAATCCTTTCGGTCAATGGAAGAGTATGCTGCACCATTGGCATATGTTGCCATCACAGTCTTGGTAGCATCATCAGTATCTGAATACGACTTAATCGCATCATCCAGGTAATCCTGAACAGCCTTATTCTCCAAAGTGAAGGATCCCAAGTTCACCCACTCTTCCGATGCTGGCTTGATGATGCGAAGGCTGAAGGTTGCTGCTCCTGAGTAGTATTCGTCAGATTCAGCTGCTTTTGCGGTGATGGTAGCAGAGCCTGCACCGACAATCTTCATTTTGCCCCCTTCAATCTTTACTACATCCTCCGGCTCAGAGGAATATGTGACTGTGGTCAGAGCCCCTCTGACATACTGTGGAAATGCATAGCTCTGCCCAATCACATACTCGTCACCAAGTGTCCAGGTAATGGTCTGGTCAGCGAATTCAAGTGTCTGAGCCTTTTTTGCCGGCGAACCGCTACTTCCCGTCTTCAAATAGAGGTGTACTCCGACACTACTTCCGCTTCCTCCGCTCTTGAAAATGTTGGAGTTGGTGCCGCTCGTCTTGAAATACAGATACTGATTGGCATCGCCGTTATCCGTACGCGAAGTATTGAAGAAGAATGCCCCATTATTACACGTCAGTGTAAACGGATAAACAACTTTTTCACGAGCGTCGACATAGCGGATTCCAGAAGTGCTGTTACCACTGTTGCTATAGTCGCATATTAGGTATTTTCCTTCTACGTTCTTCAGGTAGAAATTGCCGCCGTTATCTTCAAGAGTGAACTCGTAGGCAGAAAGAGAGTTTTTGGTGTCCGTAATGACACTGTTAGAAGGCGAAACACTCTCGGATGATCCATCCACGGACCCCTTGAAAACCTTGTCGTCTGCTACTGAGGTTATAATGTAAGTACCTCCGACTATGACACTAAAAGCTTTAGTATAGGTATTAAGCACCGTCAAGGTATATGAAGCCGAACCTTGAAGGTATATGTCGTCTTCCTCAGCCGTGGCGGTAATGGTCACGGTACCTGCAGAGATGGGCGTAACATTGCCAACGGAATCGACCTTTGCAATAGTATCATCACTGGAGGAGAATGCTACATTAGTGTATTCTCCGGATAGAACCGGTTTCTCTGGGATACTCCCCAGAGTACAGGTTACATTCTTCGGATTGAAACTGAGTCCGCGATCCTGCTGATCGGCATATTTAAGCTCACTGCAGACTAAACCGTAGGGAATACCGGCATTAAGTGCTGAAGAGCGTTGATATGTATAGTAGTATTTGGGTGAATCTCCACTGAAAATAATGACCTTGAGGGGCATATTGCTGATATCAACAGGAGCGGTGATAAGGTTTCCGACGAATGCCGTTTCTGTTGAAAATGAGGCATTTTCTAGATTTAGAGTCAGATGATCCGAGAAATCTGTCCCTGTGATGGCCGGTGTATCCGCGGTTAAATCATAATACCCTCTTAAAACAAAGACATCGCTTTCTGCCTGGATTACAATTTTGGAATATGTTCCAGCAGGAAGAGTCACTCTTGGACGAAGTATCGAGTTCAGATGATGATATCTGAAAGACAATTCTCCGTTTACGACCTTACACTGATCAGTATAGAGAAAATCAAGTGGTGAGATATGATTGATACCTCCATTCCCGTCTTGCGTTAAATCGAAATACTCTACAGGGATATAGGTCTTATCCAAATAGAAGTCTCCCACAATAGGATAATAGCTCCAATAAGAATAACTATCCTTGAGTGCCCAACCGCCACCGTCAAACTCTACAGATCGCTTGCCTACATATTCACCCTCTATCTCAAAATACACTTGATTGCCTTTGGCGGGGAAAACACCGACAGTATCAGTTGCATCAAAATAGAAATTACCACTTGCATCGTACGTCGATTTCGAAGTAATTGCTCCATCCTCTGTATCGAAAGCGTCAACTGAGAAACAGATGCTTCTTACAAATTCGTCCGGAGAGGCATCAACTAACACCGGAGTCTCTATATAATTGTTTTCCTGACAAGAACAACAAAGGAGCACCGCAGAAACTACGGCACTCACAATAATCACAAAAGCATTCTTCATGTCTCCGACTAAACTACTACTCCTCAGAGCCCCATGGATCAGTGGAAGAAAGAATTACGCATTGAGTATTGATAACAATATTCTCCGCTATAGGCGAGGAATAAGTGTCTTTGGTCTTTGATACTTCTTGAGATTGCATAAAATCGGTAAAAACCAGCAGTTTTTCGTTCATAATAGTGACGTAGTGTTTATTGTAGCAAATATATAAATAATTTAATAAATATCAATATGATACGGCAACAATAGTATAGAAAAAAACCGCAAGTGTTCGGTATGTGATCAACGATATTTCTGAGAGTTTTTCTTATCTTTGTTTAAATGTAATAAAGAACATTAACCACTAATCTATGAAAAGGTTTTTCTACATCCTTCTTACCGTCCTTTCCGTATTATTGATTTCCTGCGAGCGAGAGGATATTCCCGACAAGGGATTGGACAAAAGCATCGTCATTCTGTACGAAAACGACGTACATTGTTCTATTGACGGTTATACGCGACTTGCTGGTCTTCGCGATGCCATCGCTGCCAGCGATACGGCCTGGGCGGCTACGGTCAGCTGCGGAGATTACCTTCAGGGAGGCAACGCCGGTGCATTGTCTCGTGGACAATATGTCGTAGATGTGATGAAGGCAGTTGGCTATGATGCAGTCACACTGGGGAACCATGAATTCGACTACGGAGCAGACCGTATGCAAGAATTGGTGCCGCAGATTGGCGCTCCTGTCGTCTGCGCCAATCTTTACGAGTACGGGGCCTCCGAGCCGTGCTTTGCCTCTTACACTATATGTGATTATGGGGTGCGCCGTGTGGCCTTCGTGGGCGTCACTACGCCGGAGTCCATGATTGGCGAAAAGTACTCCTTCTTCGATAAGGATGGCAATCAGCTATATGATCTCCGTGCAGACGACGTTTGCGATTTGGTACAGATTGCCGTCAACGAGGCTCGCGACAAAGGCGCAGACTATGTAGTTGTTCTCTCGCATTTGGGTGAAGAACAACCTTCCCTAGGAATTACTTCCCATCAGCTAATTGCCGCTACCCGAGGCATCGACGTAGTTTTAGACGGGCATTCACATTCCATCATCCAGCGTGATGAAGTGGCTAACCTTGATGGCAAGATTGTCCCTGTCTCCCAGACCGGCACGCAGTTCGCCAACGTAGGCAAGCTCGTTATCACCACTGACGGGCGCATAAGCACAACTCTCATTCCTATAGAGGACATTCTCTATGAGAGCGCAAGCGTAAGCGCAGCCATTGATAAGGTTCATCAAGAACTGGATCAGGTGACGGCACGACAGATCGCTCACAGCGATTTCGACCTCATTATGAGAGATTCCGATGGCAACAGGCTGATCCGTCGCAATGAGACCAATCTTGGGGACCTTTTGACCGACGCTGTCCGCTATGCGATGCAGGCTCAGATAGGTCTGTTCAACGGCGGAGGCTTCCGCTCCGGTATTTCAGCTGGCACCATCACTTATGGCGATGTGGCCAATGCTCAGCCGTTTGATGATCACTTGGCCAAATTCGAAGCCACTGGCGCCGATATACTTTCCATGCTGGTGCGTTGCACCGCCGCTCTTCCGGCTGAGGAAGGACAACTCCCTCAGGTTTCAGGACTCCGCTATACCATCCACCAGCAGAGCGATACCGTAAGCGACGTGGCAGTGCTTGACGAAGCCTCAGGCAATTGGATGCCTCTTGATCCCGCCGGACGATATACTATAGCTTCTTCGGATTACTATGCGCGCGGTGGTTTCTACGATACACTCAAGAACAGTAAGCAACTTGATTACAGAACCGAACTGGTTCGTGACGCCCTGGCTGACTACCTTGAGACAAACCTCAGTGGTACAGTCCCCGCCATTTATGCCCAGCCGCAGGGGCGAATAACGATTGTAAACGACTGATAAGGTTTTCGTCATGACACAATAGGGTAATCCAGTTGGAGTGCTGCGGCATAATTTATGCAGTAAACATTCCGAATAATTAATGAAAAATTTGAAAAAAATTTCAATAATGTAACATTTTGTATATATTTGCATGAATATTAGATTAATAGGATATTCATCCTAAAATCCCTTCATAATAATAATGCCCGGACAGCTTGACGACGAGAAGTTGTAAGGCTGTTATCTTTTTGTCTTGTCACTGACGAGGATAATTCGTATAATTGTAAAAAGATTAATGAGATAGGGATATGAAGTACGGAACGGTTTTGAGAAGGGTTGTTTACATTGTATTTTGTGGGGTTTTGGCTGCAGGGCAGGCCTTGGCCTCCCCTGCCCTGGACTCGCGCTTGAGCGAGGCCACTCTGCGGGTGGACTATGTGTTCAGCGGGACGGACAAGAGCTGTGAGATTGCGGTGGATGAGTTGAACAGGCTGGAGGGGTGGGCGGGCCGCCGGAGGCGCTTGCAGGACGTGCCGTTGCGGGGTAACGGCCAGGTCTGCATGACGGAGGCGGCCAGTGGTGACACGCTCTACCGGACTTCGTTCAGCACTTTGTTCCAGGAGTGGCAGGCGACGGAAGAGGCGACGCGTACAAGGAGAAGCTTCGAGAATGTGTTCCTGCTGCCGATGCCGACCGTACCCGTTATGGTGAAGGTGGAGCTATATGATTTCCATAATAAAGTAGTGGCTTCATTGACACACCAAGTAGATCCCAGTGACATACTGATACGCCCGAAGGGCGGGTTTACGGAGGAAGACGTAAAGCGGTTTGTAGCCGCTGGTGAAGCGAACGATTCGAGAGCTCCGGCCCGTTACGTACACTACAGCGGCTCCCCTTCCGACTGCATAGACGTCGTGATCCTGGCAGAAGGTTACACGGCAGCCGAGGCTGGTATCTTCTATGAAGATGCTACGGCTGCTGTCGAGTCTCTCTTCAAGCATGAACCTTATGCTTCGTTGAGCGACAGGTTCAATATCCTGGCTGTCGCCGCGCGTTCGGAGGACAGCGGCGTCAGCGTGCCGCGCGAGGGGCTCTGGAAGAGCACCGCAGTCGGCTCGCACTTCGACACCTTTTACTCGGACCGCTATCTTACGACGCTGAGGCTTAGACAACTTCACGATGTGCTCGCAGACTATCCTTACGAGCATATCATCATCCTCGCCAATACGGACACCTACGGAGGAGGCGGTATATACAACTCATATACGCTTACGACGGCCCATCACGCACAGTTCAAGCCGGTAGTGGTCCACGAGTTCGGGCACAGCTTCGCCGGGCTCGCCGACGAGTACTTCTACGACGACCAGTACTCGGAGATGTACTACCCCGATACCGAGCCCTGGGAGCCCAATATCACGACTCTGGCCGACTTCGCGTCAAAATGGCAGAATATGCTCCCGGCCGGGACCGTTCTCCCGAACGGGGAAGTCATCGCCGACCAGCCTGACGGCCTGGGCAGCAGGCTGCTCTCACGTCTCCGTAACCGTAATTCCCACCCGCGCCGCCGCTCCATCGAAGGCGTGGGCCTCTACGAGGGTGGAGGCTATCAGAGCAAGGGCGTCTGGCGCGGCGCGGAAGACTGCCGCATGCGCACGAACTCCGCCCCTGTCTTCTGTCCCGTCTGCCAGCAGGCCATCGCCGACATCATCGACTTCTACACCGCCGACTGATCCTCTTCTCCCCTAGCATCCTTCTACCAGCGGTAGAAGGATACCGGTGTTTTATAGACCCCAGGGAGAAAAAAATAAACTTTTGGGAAGAAAGCTCTGCTATAAGTACCTAAAGAACAGATGTTTATATTTTTATCCGTTTCCAATTTATGTAAACGGATAAGTGTGTGTACCTTTGGCGTTGGCATATGCCGTAGATTATTGTTAACCGGCCTAGGTTTGGCGAAGAGAGATTGATTCTTTGCCGACAGGCAAAAACTTATTGCTATGAAAAAGAAGATAAGCGAGGAATCCCCTCGCCTTGAGGCCGTTCTGGCCTCGCACAGGAGCATTGCGATCGATGCGATGACTGACATTATGATGGATGCATTGACCGAGCTCAATGAGGTGCTGAACAATGATTTGCAGCCAGATGAAGGCTGGGAGTTCGACAGGGCCGTATGTGGTTTCCGGCCCGAGCAACTGGAGAAGGTTTATCTGTGCGGAGATGCCGAGCGCATGGTGCACTGGGTGTCCGGGATGGCGGAGCAGGAGAGGATGTCGCTGCTGGTGGCTTTCCTCAACTGGGACAAGTTGAGGATGAACGATTTTCGCTCGCGATATCCGAACTCATTCACGAAATGGATGCCTGCCGACGATGAGGCGCTGCTGGAGATGTACGGTTCCGGCCGAACGTGGCGGACGATGTCCGACCATTTCGGCCGGAACGTCAATGCGATCAAGCTCCGCTTGCAGCATTTGGGCGTCGACCTGGGGGCGGAGGCTGCGCACTCGCGCTTTCCAAGCCGCGCGAGCGCAAGCCCGAGGCCCCGGGAGACTGTTCCTGAAAATGGAACGCCTGTCCGGGATGATCAAAACAACGCCATAGCTTAATAAGCCATGGCGATCAAAAGGAAGGGACGGTGGTGAGCACCGTCCCTTAGTCATTTACACGCAAGTGTAACCACCGTCAACCGGAACCGCTACGCCGGTGACATAGGTCGAAGCCGGAGAAGCGAGGAAGAGGACGGTGGAGTCGAGCTCACCCTCATTGCCGTAGCGCTCGAGCGGAATCACGCGACGGGCATAGTCCTGGAAGTAATCCGAATCGAGGGTATCCTTGGTGAGCGGAGTATAGAAGTAACCCGGGCAGATTGAATTGACGGTGATGCCGTGCTTGCCCCACTCGGCGGCGAGGGCGCGGGTGAGGTTGACGACTCCGCCCTTGGCGGCATGGTAAGGTGATGCGGGGGCGATCTTGTTGCCGACGAGGCCGTACATGGATGCGATGTTGATCACGCGGCCGTAGCCCGCGGGAATCATCGCATACTTTGCGGCGGCCCTGGCGACGCGGAAGGTGCCGAAGAGGTCGATCTGCATCTCACCCTCGAACTGGGCGTCGGTGATATCTTCGGCGGGAGCGACTGCGCCGGTACCGGCATTGTTGATGACAATGTCAATGCGGCCGAAGTGAGCTATGGCCTGCTTGACCGTAGCTTCGACCTGCTCTGTCGAAGTGATATCGCACTTGATCGGGAGCACCTCGACTCCATAGGCGGAGCGGAGTTCCTCAGCCACCTCCTCAAGTTTCTCCATACGTCTGGCAATGGGAACGATATTGCAGCCCTGGCTTGCGAGGGCCTTGGCCATCTGCACGCCCAGGCCTCCGGAGCATCCGGTTACGAGGGCAACCTGGCCGCTGAAATCAAAATAATTCTTCATAAAGTAAAAGAGTTTGCAAAAAATCCCGTAATTTTAGCAATCTTTTGTTAAGAAAGCAAATGAAGAGGTTAAAATCTGTGATTATTGTAGTGGTAGTGGCGAGCGCCCTGGCGGGGGCGCCGGCGGCGGGCGGCTTCGCCAGCC
>JAEEGJ010018682.1_pt1 | contig 15429 bp, 5 predicted proteins | sample 8958761 | NCBI WGS metagenome assembly JAEEGJ01 (sample SAMN16246546, study PRJNA631951) | gut metagenome | biome: gut microbiome; feature: rumen; material: RS-attached | host: Bos | place: Iran: Karaj | collected 2018-10 | reverse complement strand
GATAGACCTTGCGGACGGCAGGGTCTGGGAAGGTGCGCCTGAAAACCCGGAGAGGGTGAACAGTCCGGAGGAACTGATCTACTGCATCTATACATCGGGAACGACAGGCAAGCCCAAGGGTGTCATGATAGAGCACAGGGGCGTCAGCAACCTCGCGGGCTTCTATATAAATGAGCATGGTGTGAACGCAGATGATAAGGTTCTTGCTTTTGCCAACTTCGTTTTCGATGCATCCGTAACCGAAATGGTGATGGGGCTTTTGAGCGGAGCCTGCCTCCATGTCGCGTCAGCGGAGCTGAGAGGTGACATGACGAGGCTTGCGGAATACATAAGCAAGGAAGGGATAACGATAGTACTTCTTCCTCCTGTGGTACTCGCGCAGTTCGAAGTTAAGGGACCGAGGCTCGTGATCACAGCTGGTTCGGAGTCAAGCCGCAGGCTGATAGAGCAGAGCCGAAGCATCCCGGTTTACTCGAATGATTACGGCCCTACGGAGGGAACGGTATGTGCGACATTCTGGAGATACGAGAGCGGAAGCCTCGTGCCTGACAGGATACCCATCGGAAGGCCTATAAGCAACAAAAAGATATTTATGATGAACGGAGGAAGCCTCTGCGGAATAGGAGTACCCGGTGAGCTGTGCATAGCGGGAGACGGCCTTGCGAGGGGGTACCTGAATCGTCTCGAGCTCACGGCGGAGAAGTTCACTGCGAACCCGTTCGGCGAGGGAAGGATGTATCACACGGGAGATCTTGCAAGATGGCTCCCCGATGGGAATGTTGAATACCTGGGGAGAATAGACGACCAGGTGAAGATAAGGGGCTTCAGGGTAGAGCTCGGGGAGATCGAGAGCAGGCTGAGGGAACTGGATGAGATAAAGGATTGCGCTGTGATCGCAAGGGAAGATGCGAGCGGCGAGAAGGCCATATATGCATACGTGGTGGGCGACGGGGAGATAAGCGTGTCTCGGGTAAGGGAGTCGCTCGGCAGAATATTGCCAGAATACATGATACCTCAGTACATGATGCAGATCGAGAGTATTCCGATAACCAAAAACGGCAAGCTTGACAAGAGGGGGCTACCGGAGATAGAAGTTTCAACCGTACGCGAATACGTGGCGCCGAGGAACAGTACAGAGGAGACTATATGCCGCGTGTTCGGCGAGGTTCTGAACGTTGCGCAGGTCGGAGTGAAGGACAGCTTCTTCGAGCTGGGAGGCCATTCCCTGAGGGCGACGAGGCTCGTGAACAGGATAGAGGCAGAGACAGGTTTCAGGATAGCGTTGAAGCAGGTGTTCAGCAGCCCCACGCCGGAGAAGCTGGCAGAGGTGGTGACAGGCAGCAAGGCAGAGGAGTATGCTCCGATACCGAAAGCAGCGGAGCGGGAGTATTATGCCATGACGTCGGCGCAGAAGAGGACGTTCCTGATTTGCCAGATGGATCCGGACGGCATCCTATATAACATGCCGCAGAACTACAGGCTTACGGGCGAAGTACATCCCGAGGACCTCAGAGAAGCGCTGCAGGGCATGATCGACCGCCATGAAATGTTGAGGACGGAGTTCCTGATGCTGGACGGCGAGCCCGTGCAGAGGATACTCGAGCATGCTGAAGCAGACTTCACGTACATGGAAGATTCGGAAACACCTGAGGATGAGCTCATGGCAGGCTTCATAAGGCCGTTCGATCTTGGAAAAGCGCCGCTCGTGAGGATGAGGCTCATAGACAGGGGAGGCAGCTGGCTGCTGAGCCTGGACATGCACCACATCGTCGGGGACGGAATGAGCATGGGAACGTTCATGAGGGAGCTCTGCGCGCTGTACAACGGAGAGGAGCTTCCGGAGGCTCGCCAGTTCAGGGACTACAGCGAATGGATGAGAACGAGGGATCTTTCAGGTCAGGGAGAGTACTGGAAGGAGCAATTCTCTGATGAGATACCGGTGCTCGATATGCCGCTCGACCATGCGCGTCCGCTAGAGCAGAGCTACAGCGGAGCGATGGAGAACGCGGCCATAGGAGCGGAGCTCAGTAGGAAGATACATAAGCTGGCAGCGGAGACAGGGACGACGGAGTTCATGGTGTTCATGTCGGCAGCGATGGTGCTGCTTGGCAAGTACAGCAGGCAGGAGGACATAGTCATCGGAACTCCCATAAGCGGGAGGACGCACAGGGACGCCGAGGGGATACTCGGAATGTTCATAAATACGCTGGCGATGAGGGGAAGGCCCGAGGCAGGTAAGAGCTTCAGGGAGTTCCTCATGGAGATGAAGGAGACCTCACTGAGGGCATACGAGAACCAGGAGTACCCGTTCGAAGAACTTGTCGAGGCGGTTGATGTCCAGAGGGACCTTTCGAGGAGCCCGTTGTTCGACGTGATGCTCGTGTTGCAAAACAACGAGAGCCAGGAGTTGAGGCTGAATGGAGCAGCAGCGGAATGGGCAGAGCAGAAAGACACGGTGGCGAAGTTCGACCTGACCTTCGATATAGAACCGGATGCAGAGGGCTTCAGCATCGGTCTGGAGTATTGCACGGCACTGTTCATGAAGGAGAGCGCGGAGGGGATGCTGAGGCATTTCGTCAGCGTGCTGGAACAGGCAGTGGCTGACCCGGACATCAGGATCGGCGAGATAGGGACTACGGACAGCGAGGAGTGTGAGCTCGTCCTTAGTAGATTCAACGATACGGCAGCGGAGTACCCTAGGGATAAGACAATAGCGGAGCTGTTCGAAGAGCAGGTTGAGCGTACGCCTGATAACGTAGCGGTCGTATTCGAGGGAGAGGAGCTCACGTACCACGAGCTGAACCACAGGGCGAACAGCCTTGCGCACAAGCTGAGAGAGATTGGGGTAGGCCCCGATGATTTCGTGGCTGTGATGACAGAGCGCAGCCTCGAGATGATAGAGGGAATCCTCGGAGTCATCAAAGCGGGAGGTGCATACGTCCCGATCGACCCGACGTACCCGGAGGAAAGGATAAGATATATGCTGGAGGACAGCCGTCCGAAGGCAGTGCTGACATACAGGGCGGAGCCCGAGATAGAGTCGGGGATACCCGTGATAGACCTTGCGGATGGCAATGTCTGGGAGGGTTCGCCTGAGAATCCGGAGCGGGTGAACAGGCCGGAGGACCTGGTCTATTGCATTTACACATCAGGAACGACTGGTAATCCCAAGGGTGTGCTGATAGAGCACAGGAATCTTGCAAACTTCATCTCGATAAACGAAAGGAATGTGTTCCAATCCTCTGTGAAGGAAGAGTGTGACTTTATCTACTCATCCAACAAGATTATTTTCGATATCATCATGTTAGATATTTTTATACCCCTCTTTAACGGGGTTGGTATTATCCTGGCCGATAATGAGTGGCTACAGGCTAGCAAGAATGATATGGATACCATAAGGAAGAGCGGAAGGGTTGGACTGATAACGACCCCTACCAAGCTGAGGAGCTGCATTTCAGATGGAAATTCGGAACTGCTTAAGGACATAAGTTTCTATATGATAGGAGCAGAGAGCCTGCAGCCGGAGCTTGTGGACTCTGTGAGAAGAATCAATAGTGAGGCCACTATATTTAATGCATACGGGCCGACGGAAGCAACCTGCGCCGTGACTTTTTTCCGTTGTGATGGGAATGGGTCAAAGATATCGATAGGAAATCCCATAAGCAACACGCAGATCTACATCATGCAGGGAGATTCAGCATGCGGCATAGGAGTTCCTGGCGAACTGTGCGTTACCGGAGCGGGCATAGCGAGGGGCTACCTGAACCTTCCCGAGCTCACGGCGGAGAAGTTCACTGCAAACCCGTTTGGCGAAGGAAGGATGTACCACACGGGAGATCTTGCAAGATGGCTCTCCGATGGTAACATCGAGTACCTGGGGAGAATAGACGAGCAGGTAAAGATCAGGGGATTCAGGATAGAGCTTGGCGAGATCGAGAGCAGGCTTAGGGAGCTGGACGAAGTAAAGGACTGCGCCGTGATCGCAAGGGAAGACGTGAGCGGTGAGAAGGCTATATATGCGTACGTCGTAGGAGACGCGGAGATAAGCGTGTCCCGTGTAAGGGAGTCGCTCGGTAAGACGCTGCCCGAATACATGGTGCCGCAGTACATGATGCAGATCGAGAGCATTCCGATAACGAAAAACGGAAAGCTCGACAGGAGGGCGCTGCCGGAGATAGAGGCGAAGCACGAAGGTGAATACAGGGAGCCAGTGACGGACGAGGAGAAGGCGCTCTGCGAGGCATTCCGAGTGATACTGGGGCTTGAGAGAGCAGGAGCCGGGGATTCGTTCTTCGAGCTGGGAGGAGACTCCATCAAGGCCATCCGCGTGGTATCCCATATGAGGACGCAGGGCTACGAGGTCAGCGTGAAGGAGATAATGAAGAGGCGCACGCCGGAGGGCATAGCGCCTTATGTAGAGAAGGCAGCGGAGGAGACGAATGAGCAGGGCGAGGTGACGGGAACCGTGACCGATACGCCGATCATGAGACAGTTCATGTCATGGAACCTCAGCCGCCCCGAGCATTTCAACCAGGCAACGGTTATAAGACTGGAGGACGGTGCAGATGCAGCAACGGTAAGGAAGGCGCTCGATGTGCTCACGGAGCATCACGATGCGCTGAGGGCAGTCATCAGGGACGGAAAGATGGAGATACTCGGCTACAGCGAGAGTAGGCGATATGAGCTGCAGGAGCATGACCTGAGCGGGGAACCTGATGTGGCAAAGAAGGCAGAGGAACTCTGTACGGCGCTGCAGTCAAGCATGGATCTTGAGGCAGGTCCGCTCATGAAGGCAGCGCTGCTTTCGACGGACGAGGGAAGATACCTGATGATCAGCATCCACCATTACGCGGTGGACGGAGTGTCATGGCGCATCCTGCTGGAAGACTTCGGGACTGCCATCAGTGCGCTCATGGGCGGAGGCCGTGTGAAGCTGCCGGCGAAGACGGCATCATACATAGAGTGGTCGAAGGCGCTGGAGGAATACAGGAACTCGGCAGAACTTGTGGAAGAAAAAGGATACTGGGACGACATGGAGGGCAGGATGGCAGCGGGCCATCTGCATCTTGGAGAAGCAGAACGGGGAGAGAGTGCAAATGGATGCATGACACACACTCTGTCAGAAGAGACAACAGACATGCTCCTCCATCGTACATCGAAGGCCTACAATACCCAGATAAACGACTTGCTGCTGGCAGCGCTCGGGACAGCGGTGAAGAGGCTGACAGGGCAGGAGAGCGTATCGGTCGGCCTGGAAGGTCACGGAAGGGAGCCGCTGCACAGGCCTGTCAACATAGACAGGACAGTGGGATGGTTTACTTCGCTGTATCCGGTAGAGCTGTGCTGCACGAGCGACATGGAGAAAGCAGTGACAGGGACCAAGGACATGTTGCGCGAGGTACCCAACCACGGCATAGGCTACGGCCTGCTTAACGGGCCGGTAGCCGCAGACGGTCTGGACGTATACTTCAATTACCTTGGCGAGATGGACAGTGAGGGTTCTGCCGGCGGAGATATCCCTTTCGGAACTGGAATGACAGTAGCTGATGAGAACCGTCTGCCCGGTATGTTCAGCGTGAATGCGCTGGTCGAGGGAGGAAGGTTCGCCTGCGAGCTGACCTACAACGGCTGCAGCAAAGAGTACGCCGAGAAGTTCCTCGGGCTGTATTGCAGCGCCGTAGAGGAGGTGGCAGACTGGTGTGCATCGCAGAAGGAGAGTCATGTCACCGAGAGCGACATGTATGCGCTCACGCCGCTGCAGGAAGGAATGTACTTCCACCGCCAGATGGACAGCGGAGATACAAGCTACCTGCTGCAGACATCGTTCAGGGCGAGCAGGCGCATAAACACGCAGCATCTGAAGGTGAGCCTCAGCTGTCTCGCTGAGAAGTACGAGATGTTGAAGACTGCGATAGCAGAAGGAAGGAAAGGCGGCTCGGTCAAGCAGTACATCGATGCGGGAAGGGAACCTGAGCTGACAGTAAAGGAGTACGCTCGAAGATATGGCAGGGATGCACTGGATGAGTATGCGGCCGAAGACCTCGCGAGGGGTTTCGACCTTCTTAAGGATCCGCTGATGAGGGTAGCGGTCCTCTCATTCGAGGACTGCGACGTGATGCTGGTCAGCAGCCATCACATCATAGTTGACGGATGGTGTACCGGTATCGTGTTCGGCGAGCTTTCAAGGTACTATGGCCTCTGTGAGAAGGGTACCGGAGAGGAGCAGCTAAGGAGGCTGGCCCGCGACGAGAAGAGGGACGTGCTGCCCTTCCAGGACTACGTGGGCTGGATCGGACGCACGAAGGAGCAGGAGCTGAAGGAGTTCTGGGACGGATACCTCGAGGGATATGATACGTCAGCCGAACTTGGGCCGATAGGGAAGCCAGAGGAGGCTGCGGACGTCCAGGTGGTGGATGCAGAGTTCAGCCTTGACGAGGCAATGACAGGGAAGCTTGAGCAGCTTGCGAAGGAATGCGGGACGACCATGAGCACAGTATCACAGCTGGCGATAGGGCTGCTGCTTAGGAGCCACTGCAGGCTCGATGACGTCGTGATAGGAAACGTGGTATCGGGAAGGAACGTGCCGCTGAAGGGGATAGAGACAGCAGTGGGAATGTTCATCAATACCGTTCCACTCAGGATGCAGTTCGGGGATGGCAGCGTCAGCGTCAGGGAGATGCTCGCGCGCCTTCAGGAATCGAACAGCGAGTGCACCGGATATGACCATGCACCTCTGGCGGGGATGAAGGCCGGGAAAGTGAACGTGTCCGATTATATAAAGCACCTGTTCGTATTCGAGAACTATCCTGATATGAGCGAAGAGGCTGAAGGCGATGGTCTGGGACTTGAGCAGATATCGATGAGGGAGCAGACCAACTATGACCTGGCTTTCGCAGCATATATCTGGGATGGAAGGCTGATGTTCAAGCTGTCATACAACCCGGGCATCTACACGGAAGACTGCATCAGGCTCGTGGAATCGCACCTCGAGAGGATAGTGGAGCAGATGGCAACCGAGCCGTCCCTGGAAGTGCGAGGGATAGATCTTATAGGCGAAGAGGAGCGCGAGCTCGTACTCGAAAGGTTCAACGACACAGCAGCGGAGTACCCTAGGGAGAAGACCATAGCAGAGCTGTTCGAGGAGCAGGCAGAGCGTACGCCTGATAACGTGGCAGTGGTATTCGAGGGAGAGGAACTCACGTACCGCGAACTGAACCGCAGGGCTAACAGCCTTGCGCACAGGCTGAGGGAGCTCGGGGTAGGCCCCGACGACTTCGTGGCAGTGATAGCGGAGCGCAGCCTCGAGATGATAGAGGGAATATACGGAGTCATAAAGGCGGGAGGTGCATACGTCCCGATCGACCCGACATACCCGGAGGAAAGGATAAGCTACATGCTGGAGGACAGCCGTCCGAAGGCAGTGCTGACATACAGGGCAGCGACAGCAATAGAGGCAGATATACCGGTGATAGACCTTGCGGACGGCAGGGTCTGGGAAGGTGCGCCTGAAAACCCGGAGAGGGTGAACAGTCCGGAGGACCTGATCTACTGCATCTATACATCGGGAACGACAGGCAAGCCCAAGGGCGTGCCCAACAGGAACAGGGGACTAATAAACAGAATCACATGGATGCACGGAAGGTATCCGCTTGCAGAAGGAGATGCGATACTTCAGAAGACAACGTTCACATTTGATGTTTCCGTATGGGAGATAATCTGGTGGAGCATAGTCGGAGCAAGGGTAGTGCTCCTTGGAGTCGGACATGAAAAGTCGCCCGAAGACATAAGGCATGCAATAGGCAGATATGGGGTAACACATATGCACTTTGTGCCTTCGATGCTGAATATGTTCCTCTTTGACCTTGAAACGAATGGTGGAATCGAAGAACTAAAGAGCTTGAAGTACGTGTTCTCAAGCGGAGAGGCATTGACTACAGACCAGCTCAAGTCGTTCAATAAACTCATCCGCAGCAATAACGATGGAACAAGGCTAATAAACTTCTATGGACCTACAGAGGCAAGCATTGACGTGACATACTTCGACTGTGAGTATGATTATAACGTTCTCCCCATAGGAAGGCCCATAAACAACACGCAGATATACATCGTGCAGGGCGCTTCAGCATGTGGTATAGGGGTCCCGGGCGAGTTGTGCATAGCGGGAGACGGCCTTGCGAGGGGCTACCTGAACCTTCCCGAGCTCACGGCGGAGAAATTCGCACCGAACATGTTCGGCGAGGGAAGGATGTACCATACGGGAGACCTTGCAAGATGGCTTCCTGACGGGAATATCGAGTACCTGGGGAGAATAGACGACCAGGTAAAGATAAGGGGCTTCAGAATTGAGCTCGGCGAGATCGCGAGCAGGCTGAGAGAATTGGAAGAAGTAAAAGATTGTGCCGTAGTAGTTAGGAATGACTCATTCGGTGAGAAGGCTATGCATGCATACGTGGTGAGCGATGAGGAACTGGATGTTTTCCAGATAAAAGAGTCGCTTGGCAAGATGCTGCCCGAATACATGGTGCCGCAGTACATGATGCAGATAGAAGCTATCCCCGTGACAAAGAATGGCAAGCTCGATAGAAAAGCACTGCCGGAAATAGTTGTTAAAGCTGGAAACGGGTATGTTGCGCCCAGGAATAGTATTGAAGAGACGTTATGCCGCGTATTTGGTGAGGTGCTTAATATCGAACGGGTCGGAGTGACGGATGACTTTTTCGATCTTGGAGGGCACTCGTTGAGGGCTACGAGGCTCGTAAACATGATAGAGGCTGAGACGGGATGCAGAATAGGTCTGAAGCTGGTGTTCCGTAATTCTACACCGGAGAAATTAGCCAAGTGTTTGGAAGAAAATAAGTCTGAAGATACTGAAGGGGTTCTATATGAACTGACAAAACAAGGCGGGAAGAAAAAGGAAATAAACTTGATATGCGTGCCTTATGGAGCTGGTCAGGCGATAATTTATAAGGATTTGGCAGATAACTTACCGGAAAATGTTGCTTTATATTCTGTACAGGTGCCGGGGCGTGATATCAAAGGTGGAGACAGCGAGCCGATGCATTTATCTGAGTTTGCTCGAGTCTGTGTCGCAGAGATTAAAGATAAGGTCAAAGGGCCGATTGCGGTGTATGGACATTGCGTTGGAGGAGCCCTGGCTATGCAGATTGCTCTTCTTTTGCAAGAGGAAAAACTTAACCTTATAGGAGTTTTCGAAGCGGTAAATTTTCCTGCCCCTCGATTACCGGGCAAATTTTTCGAATTATGGAATAAAGTATTTAATTTCGATAAATTTTCATCAACTAAGTCCTTAAAAGAATTTTTAGTAGCTATTGGAGCTGAAGATGCAGGAAATAGCGAGGAACAGAAGAAACTATTAAAAAATATGAGGTTTGATTCTCGTGAAGCTGAAGATTTTTTTACCAGGATTCTAAACTATACGCCGGATTTTAAAAAGCTGTCTGTTCCGATCTGCTGTATTATGGGTGAAAGAGATATAACCACTCCATTTTATCAGGAAAGATATCATGAATGGGAAGATTTTAGTGATGATGTTTCATTGAAGGTGATTCCTGAAGCAGGTCATTACTTCACAAAACACCAGCCAGGCAGTCTTTCGAAGTGTATTGTTGACCAACTTGAAGATTGGAGGAAGGCTAAGAATAAAGAACATGAACCGAATCCTCATAATGAGACTGACGCCAAGGCGGAAATCAAAACCAATCGGGTGAAACCCAGCTTGAAGATAATGCTCCTTGTTGCGATGGGACAGATTATCTCGTTACTGGGTTCAAGTATGTCAAGTTATGCATTGGGCATATGGGTAATGGGTGAAACCATAAATATTACTCCTTTTAGGAATATTAATATTATTATGCTTTTGCCTGCTCTTTTGGCAGCGCCATTTGCCGGACCGATAGTTGACAGATTTGACAGAAGAAAAGTAATGATAATCAGTGACTGTATAGCAGCGATGGGCACGATTCTAGTGAGCATAATGCTGTTTACAGGGAATGTGAATATTTGGTTTATATATCTGTCAGCGCTGCTGTCGTCCTTCGCGGGTGCGTTTCAACGGCCGGCGTATTTGGCGGCTATAACGCAGATAACTCCGAAAAGGTATTTTGGTCGAGTCAACGGTTTTGTTCAATCTGGAGAAGCAGCGGCTACATTTATAGCACCGATGCTTGCCGGTGTCTTGCTGATGACAATAAACATTAAGGGAATCATGATAATAGATTTGGCAACATTTATCATTTCAACAGTGGTATTGCTGCTGGTTAGGTTCCCGAACAGCATGTTCCAAAAACAGGAGGAAAGTTTTGCCAAGGAGTTCGTTGGTGGCTGGAAGTTTATAGCAAAGAGGAAGAGCATGAGGCTGCTGGTTATATTCTTCCTTCTCACAAACTTCTTTATGTCGGCTGCATCATTTTTATTTGAGCCGATTCTATTAAGCTTTGCAGATGCTTCAACTTTGGGAGTGGTTCTTGCGGCTCAAAGCTTAGGTATGATAGTAGCCGGCTTGGTAATTAGTATCTGGGGAGGATGTGAGTCTAGAGCGAAAGGTACGGTTGGTTTTGTGATCCTAGGAGGATTCGCAGCCGTTCTGTTTGGATTACGTCCATCAGCCCTGCTAACCACTGTGGCAATGTTTATCTGCGGAATGTCCGTTACGCTGGTAAATACGCATTTTCAGATATTGATCCAGTCAAAGGTCGGCGTGGAGTTACAGGGCCGAGTTTTCTCGATCAATATTATGCTGGTATCATTGTTCTCTCCTATTGCAGTATATTTGGCGGGGGTATTATCAGAATCATATTTCAGTCCGCTTATGGGAGAAAATCAGCCTGCAAATCAGTTCCTGCAGGCAATCGTAGGATCAGGAGCGGGGCGCGGTATGGCGCTGTTATGCGTTATCCTTGGAATTTTGACTATGCTGTGGGGAGTTCTCGGTATGCAATGGAAATCATTGGTAAATATGGATACGATTCTTCCCGATGCATCTCCCGGGGCGGTAATATCCGGTGATAAAGATAAGTTACAGGAGGCTATGGATAAATTACTGAATGAAACACAAAAACATTGAGAAGAGAGGTTGTTAGGTGACAGATCTGCTTAATGGATTTATGAATTTGATAATATGTATGTAAACAGATCATCAATGATGCCAATTAAGGCTGAGTACTTATGTAGAGTGAGTGCTCAGCCTTAATTTATCATTACTATTCTTGTGTTAATCTGTTTAATGAATGTTAATTTCAATAGTGGCTTCTTTACATACGGTTAAACGATATTCTTTGTCGAAATCCTTTGATATGTAAGCAAGATAAGGAGATTGTTCTGATAAGCAATGTATTATAAAGAGATTATCGGATTTCTTTTCCTCGTAAACAGCATCTAAAGGGATTTGCATACCTTTTCCGACTGCTTTAATATAACTTTCTTTGAGCGTCCAAAGTTCATAGAAAGCACCAGGTTGTGCGCTCTCATCAATAGAATGGAGGTAATTCTGTTCTTCGAGGTTAAAAAATGAATCGGCAATATCCATAAAAGGCGTGCATATTTTCTGGACATCTATTCCTACCGGTGATGTTGAGAATGCAGCAACACAATAATTCCCAGAATGAGAGACGTTGAAATGGATATTGGGGAAATTTACAAAAAATGGTTTCCCATAGATGTCTACCTCTCTTTGTAGGATTTTTGAGATATCGAAAGCATTCATAGAGGAAATTTGCGGGAGTTTTTGGGACATTACGTAAAGGATAATTAATTCCTCTCCTATAAGTAATTTTTTATCGGATTCCTGACGTTGTTTTTGTATCTTGACCTGGCGATCTATTGGGAAAATAGGGATATTTACGAAAGCGGATGGCGTTATCTCTGTCACTTCAATGGAAAAGATTTCTATATCCGTAAATATGCAGGGAATTTGATTTATATTATATTTGTTAGTGAATAATTCCTGATACATTTTTTCCATTTCAGCGTCTTAACCTTTCATAGCCGTATTTGAATATCAAGCACGATAATTACCATTATACAAAGGAAAACACAGATTGTTAGAAAAAAACTTGTATGAACCTTTAGGGATGGGGTTAGGGGGCATTTTTTGCTTATTGTCACCATCACAGATATAATGTTTATTATTATTTTGATGGGAGTGCGCATGAAAAACTTGTTCTGTGAAGGCCTTGTAGAAAATGATGTTTCCAAATTGCTTTTGGTACCCAAGAGTGATCTGCATAACCATTCCGGCAAAGGATGCACAATAGAATGGCTTAAAGAGAAATTAAAGGTAAACATTCCGAACCAGCCTGCAAGTTTTGATGGTCTGGAGGGGATGCAACAATGGTTTACTGAAACTATTAAGCCATATTGTAGAGGAGCTGAAGGTCTTCTGATCAGATGGGAAGGTGCATTTGCTGAGGCTAAGAGAAACAATATCAAAAGACTTTCAATGAACTTTGATGTTTCTGTAATTGATCTTGTTGGAGGCATGAATGTTTTTGTAAGGACTATAAATGAGTACCACAACAGATATTGTCCGGATATAGTATTTGAGCCGGAACTGACATATCTTTCATGTTGTGATATTGCTCTGGAATCGGACAGAATGGATGATTATTTTTCAAGCGTTTTTTTCAAGTCTATCGATGTATGTGGCGGAGAGAATATACAGCCTTTTGAAACTTTTTTGCCACTATACAGGAAAGCGGAGAAATACCATCTGTTAAAAAGGATGCATGTTGGAGAAACAGGATCTGCAGAGGATGTGAAAAAGGCGGTTGAAATACTTGGGCTGCAAGAGATACACCATGGCATTAATGCTGCAACTTCGCCGGAAGTTATGGCTTTCCTCGCAGACAACCAGATTCAACTGAATGTGTGCCCTAGTAGTAATGTGAAACTTCGATATGTTGCGGATTATAAGTATCATCCAATAAGAATCCTGTATGAGAGTGGAGTAAAAGTTACGATAAATACCGATGATCTGCTTTTGTTTGGCAGCACTATAGAGAATGAATACCTTTTGCTATACCGTGCAGGTGTATTGAGCGCTGAACAGCTAAACGATATCCGTGAAAATGGGCTAAACTCAAGAATATAGAAATATAGCACTTTGACTTATGAAGAATGCAATAAAAGAAATTCTAAAAACACGACTGTTTTGATATCATTTACTTGGCAGTAGGAAGATTAACTTCCTCCGAGCAAAAGGATAAAAGAGGCTTATATGCTTTTATACCATTATTATGATAAGAAAATCGGTCCTTTTAAGAATCTGTCAGACCTTAGCGTGGAAGAAGCCAACAGAGTCCTTTCAGCTATCAAAGCCGAGAAACCTGAAACTATGTGTGCTAAAAGACAAGATAGCTATAACGCTGACAGGAGACGTTTTGAAGAAATATTAAGAAACGAGTTTTTGAAAAAGGGCGGAAAGATTGAAAGAGAAGCACCACATTATCTGGTAGTTGGAGAATGCCTGTGGTTACAGAGCTGGTTCGAGGACTGCGATCATGTAGTGATAGATACGGCTGACCTGGATTTAAGCACAGTTTCTTTTACCTATGGAGATTCACATCCAACATTCAGCGATCGGGTTAATGACGGAAAAGAATATAGAAAAAAGCTATACACATATGATGAGATACTTGAAATAATAAAAAAGTACGGACTTCCTCAGGAATGGAATCCGGACGGTAAATATGGCCCTGAACGATACGTCGAGGCTCATGTATGGAGTGACATAGGCGTGATCAAGAGCTAAAACTATGGATTTTGACAACCGGACATCTGCATAAGAAGATGACATTTATTCATCATTTACGGAAAAGAAGAATTTCATTTACCGGAAGCACATGTGGCTTCCGGTTTTCCGTTTAAAAGGATTTTTTATGCATAAATGTCATTTCAGACCGATTTTTGTATAGTATAGAAGATAAGCATTGATGAAAGACATAGCAATGCTATTATGGGAATATAGAAAAACGGAGGCGATAGTGGGAGATACATATATAAATCTAATCTTTTGGGTCATATTGGTTGTGATACTGATCTGCTGTATTGCCATTCTGGTAAGGAACTACAAGAAGCTGATAGCGAGGAACAACGTCCTTATCGAAAGTCTGGACAACCTGTGTCAGTTAAATGACAAGCTCAGAATGGACCGGCACGACTATTTAAACCATCTGCAGATCATTTATGGTCTCATGGAGCTAGAGGAATATGATGAAATGAATTCATACCTCAGGAAAGTCTACAAGGAGCTGCTTAAAACAGGAAAAGCTGTAAAGACGTCAAAACCTGCGATAAACGCACTCCTGGCAGCAAAGATGGCAGAAGCGGAATCACAGGATATCGAATTTTTGATCGATGTTAAGTCTGATCTCAAAAAGCTTTGTATAGAAGACTGGGAGCTGTGCAAGATCCTCTCCAATCTGATAGACAATGCGATAAGAGCGCTTGAAGACTTCTCCGGAGACAATAAGAAGATCAGAGTAAACATCACGGAAACACCTGAGAGATACATATTCGGTGTGGAGGACAATGGCCCAAAGATCCCGGAGGATTACAGAGAGAATATTTTCAAAAAAGGTTTTTCCACTAAGAAAGAAGAAGGCCATGGAATGGGGCTTGCAATCGTGTCCGAGATTTTAAGTAAGAACGGTGGAGATATTGAGCTTTCATCAGATGACGAGGAGACAGTCTTCACGGTAAGCTTTGAAAAAGGAGAATGATCATGAGTACAGTCTGTAAAGTAAGTTTTGAAAAAGGAGGATGATTATGGGTGCAGTTCAGATATTGGGAGTAGTAGTCCTGATAATAGGAATACTTCTGATAGGTGTTGAGTTCTATCTGCCCGGCTTTGGATTTCCCGGGATAGCAGGTACCGTTTTTACCGCTGCCGGCATATTTTTAACAGGCAGGAATGTTCAGGAAAGAGTTGTAGTAGGCATAATAGCCATTGTTGTGATCGCGGTGTTGCTTGTGATAAGCATAGTGATATTCAGTTCAAAGAAGATAAAGTCACCGATCAAACTTGATGAAGATCTCCAAGGGAAAGACCTGTTTATCGAAGAGAAGGATATGGAATATCTCATAGGAAAAAAGGGAGTTGCCATTACAGACCTAAGACCTGCCGGAAAGGGTGAGTTTGACGGTGTTAAGCTGGATATTCTATCTGCAAATTATTATATAAAAAAGGATTCTGCCCTTGTTATTACAGAAGTCAAGAACAATAGCATAATTGTCGAGGAGGAGAAATAAAATGATGACACCTATAATAATAGCAGCAATAGTAATCATACTCTTAATTGTGTTCTTTGCAGTAATCCCCGTTGGAATGTGGATTTCAGCAATAGCGAGTGGGGTTAAGATCAGTATCTTTTCCCTGGTAGGAATGAAGCTTCGAAGAGTAAAACCTGCCAA
>JAEEGJ010018679.1_pt1 | contig 15432 bp, 16 predicted proteins | sample 8958761 | NCBI WGS metagenome assembly JAEEGJ01 (sample SAMN16246546, study PRJNA631951) | gut metagenome | biome: gut microbiome; feature: rumen; material: RS-attached | host: Bos | place: Iran: Karaj | collected 2018-10 | reverse complement strand
TCCATCAGTTTGCCCCATACCTGCTTAATCTCCTCGTTTTCCAACTCGATGACTTCGTCCAACTGCTCTTTGCGCATCTGGATTTCCTCTATTGAGTGATACGGTCTTACACGTCTCTTCTTTGCCATAGTCAGTAACAAGCGTTAGTTAAGCAACATTCTTGACAGGTATTTCACCAGCGGACGCTCAATCCATGACTTACGTGAGCCATAGACCATCAGCAACAGGAGCAGATAAATACCGGCTACAATCACCAGCGACAGGATGAGCCCCGTAAATTGCGACAACCACACGGCAAAAGCTGCCGACAGGAAGAATAGCGAGATAGCCAGGATAATGGCCAGCGTCACAGCCAGCGCTATGGCACTCAATAGGCGCACTACCTTCTCTACAACATCCAGTTTCGCATATTCCTTGCGAAGCTCGAAGTTGTGCTTCACCATCTCAACGAGTTGGGTGATAGTCTCTATATTCTTATCGCTTGACAGCATTTCCTAATTTACAATTGTCAATTTTCAATTATCAATTGTCAATTCCCTTAATCCGCAGCTTCATCCAGGTCGTCAATCAGATCGCCCACTTCCTTGCGGTTCAGTTTGATGTTGTGCTTTTTCAGAAATTCATCCACGGTGTTTGATATTTTCTCGCGTGTGTTGCTGCCTTTGTCGGGAGCCACGAGAATACCGATGGCTGCACCAGCTAATGCCCCACCAAGGAAAGCTCCCAGATAACCTAAACCTTTCATAACTAATAAATGATAAGTGAATAAATAAATTTTCTGCGAGCAAATTTACACAAAAATATAGAAAAGACAAGTGTTTTGCGTGGATTTTTTTGTTAAATAGCCCATATTTTGTCCATTTAACAAAGTTTATGCACCTTTTTGGTCCATATTTCGACGATATTTTGTAATTTCGCACGGTAAAAAATTGAATTATTCAAGAATAATAAATAAAAGAATTATGAAGAAGTACATCGTTTTGTGCGCAGGCCTTTGCCTGGCTATGTCATTTACCGGTTGTAAATCTAGTGAGAGTGCCTACAAGAAGGCTTACGAGAAAGCTCAGGCTCAGGCTCAGACCACACAGCAGGAGACACCAGTAGTACAGGAGACTCCCGTAGTGACGCCTGTTGTCACAAAGCCCGTTACCGAGACAAAGGTTGTTGACAATCTGGATAACGTCACCGTTCGTCAGGAGCGCGTGTCTGTTGTCAACGGTGCTGGTCTGAAGGACTTCAGCGTTGTCGTTGGTTCTTTCTCTGTGATTGCAAATGCCGAGGGTCTGCAGCAGCGTCTGAAGAATGCCGGTTATGCAGCTCAGATTGTAAAGAACGATGAGCGTAACATGTATCGTGTTATCGCTTCAACCTTCGCTACAAAGGCAGAGGCTGTTCAGAGCCGCGATCAGCTGCGAGCTACCTATCCCGATGCATGGTTGCTGTTCTACACTCGCTAAGCATCAATACGATTGGCAAGAATACTTTCTATCGACTACGGTCGTAAACGAACAGGTTTAGCAGTCACCGATCCGCTTCAGATTATTGCTGGCGGATTGGCGACTGTTGCTACATCAGAGCTCTTTGAGTGGCTGCAGGCTTATATAGCCCGTGAACCTGTGGAGCGTATTGTGATTGGCGAACCGCGTCAGCCTAATGGTGAACCCAGCGAGAACCTGGCACGTGTGCAGCAGTTTGTGAACCGTTGGCGCAAAGCCGTGCCCAACATTCCCATTGAGTATTACGACGAGCGCTTCACGTCGGTATTGGCGCATCAGGCCATGATTGACGGCGGTCTGCGCAAGAAGGCGCGTCAGAACAAGGGACTGGTTGACGAGATTAGTGCTACGATTATCCTTGAGGACTATATGCGTAGCCGTAAGTTTTAATGTTAAATATTTAATCTTTAATCTAAAGTGATTTTACCTATTTATATTTACGGACAGCCCGTGCTGCGTAAGGTTGCAGAAGACATTACGCCCGACTATCCTGAGTTGAAGACACTCATTACTAATATGTGGGAGACACTGGCCGATTCAGAAGGTATCGGATTGGCAGCGCCTCAGGTTGGACTTGATATTCGTTTGGTAGTCATTGACTTAGACCCATTGTCTGAAGATTTACCTGAATACAAGGATTTCCGTCAGGTATATATTAATGCTCATATCGTGGAGTACGACGAAACCAATACCGACGCTTCTGAGGAAGGCTGTCTGTCGTTGCCTGCTATCCACGAGAAGGTGATTCGTCCCACGCGTATCCGTGTGCAGTGGATGGACGAGAACTTCCAGGCTCATGACGAGTGGATCGATGGTTACCTGGCACGTGTGATGCAGCACGAGTTCGACCACCTGGACGGAAAGATGTTCATTGACCGTATCTCTCCTCTTCGCAAGCAACTCATCAAGAGTAAGTTGAAAGCGCTTACTCAGGGTCGCTATCGTTGTGGCTACAAGACCAAGCCCGTCAGGAGATAAGAAATGATAGGTGAGAGATGAAAGATATGATTAGTTCTTTCACGAGAGGATTGTGCTTTGGGAATAAACAGGGCTGCGTTTCTCGTATTTCCTTTGTAATCATATCTCTCATCTTTCATTTTTCACCTGTTTTTGCCCAGTTCAACACTGACCGTCTCATTGCCATAGGCCGTTCTGCGCTCTATTATGAGGACTACGTGTTGTCTATCCAGTATTTCAATCAGGCCGTTATAGCCAAACCTTACCTCTATGAACCTTGGTTCTACAGGGGTATAGCCAAGTATTACCTCGACGATTATGCTGGTGCCGAGAACGATTGTTCGGAGGCTATCAAACGTAATCCTTATGTCACCAACCTTTACGAGCTGCGCGGACTGACGCGCATCCAGCAGGAGAAGTTCTCCGAGGCCATCGACGACTATACGCGGGCGTTGAAGTATGCCCCCGACAACCGTGGCCTGTGGCACAACCGCGTGCTTTGTCGTATGCACGATAAGCAGTACGACGAGGCCCTGCTTGAACTTGATACCATGCAGAGTCGCTGGAGCCAGTATGCCCGTGCCTACGTGATGCGTGCTGATGTGTATATGCAGATGAAGGATACCGTGCAGGCCCTCTCGGCACTCGATAAGAGTATTGAGATCGACCCCTACGACGGACAGGCGTGGGCGGCACGCAGCATCATCTATCTCTCCCGTGAGGAGTGGGATTCAGCAGTGGTCCAACTGGACCGTGCCATCCACCTGATGCCGCGTCATGCAGGCTGTTATATCAATCGCGCCCTGGCTCGCATTCATCTGAATAATCTGCGTGGGGCCATGGCCGACTATGACATGGCGCTGGATCTGGAGCCCAATAATTTCCTGGGGCATTATAACCGCGGACTGCTCCGTGCGCAGGTGGGCGATGATAACCGTGCTATTACCGACTTCGACTTCGTATTGAAACTGGAACCAGATAATATGCTGGCGCTGTTTAATCGTGCCGTGCTGCTCGATAAGACGGGCGACCTGAAGGCTGCTATCCGCGACTATTCCAAGGTGATTGATGAGTTCCCCAATTTCTGGACCGGACTGGAATTCCGTGCGGCCTGCTATCGTAAGTTGGGTATGACCAAGCAGGCCGAGGCCGACGAGTTCACCGTCTATAAGGCGCGCCTCTATAAGCATCTCTACGGCACCCAGCCACGCATGGATCCCAGTCAGATACGTAAGCGTAGCGATGCTGATGTGGAGAAATACAACCAGTTGGTGATGGAAGACGAGCAGGAACAGGAGCAGGAGTACGAGAACGAGTATCGTGGTCACGTGCAGAACCGTCGTGTGGAGATGGATTTCCAGCCGATGTTTGCCCTGTCGTATGTGCCTCAGCAGCACGAGGTGAACAGTCGTAATCCATATGACGAACAGGTGGAAAAGGCGAATGCTCAGTTGAAGAATCGCCAGTTCTATATCAGCAACACCCACACGTCGCTCGATGATGCGCAGTCGGCTGTCTATTTCCAGCTCATTGACACACTCTCGCAGGGCATTGAGAATACATCATCTACTGTAAGTGCTGCCAACTTGTTGCTGCAGCGTGCTGTGGCTTACTCTATGCTCCAGAATTTCGAGGCCGCCATTGAGGACCTTTCTACTTATCTCTATATCGACTCCACCTCCGTGCTTGCCCTTTGGCAACGCGCTGTGTGCCAGATGCGTATCAATCGTTTCCAGGCTTCTCAGGGCACCAATGTGCAGTTGCAGAATGCCAGTGTGCGTGGCGACTTGACGCATGCCCTCGAGCTGAGTCCTGAGTCACCTTGGCTGTTATATAACCTGGGAACCATGGCTGCCTTCCAGCAGGATTATGCCGTTGCCGTGGATTATTTCACCGCAGCCCTCCGTCATGACCCCTCGTTTGCCGAGGCTTATTTCAACCGCGGACTGTGCCGCCTCTATCTGAAGCAGCAACAAGAAGCCGTGCTCGACCTCAGTAAGGCGGGCGAACTGGGACTTTATCATGCCTATAGCCTGATAAAGAAGAATAATAAGTGATTTAGAATTTCCCGAAACTTTCGTTGTCTATAGCCTTCACAGCTATGCACTCCATCTCGATGAGCCAGTCAGGACGACATACTGCTGCTCTCACGATGACCAGTGGCTTATTGGGGAAACGCTCCTGAAACAGTTCCTTCACTACCGCATAGTCGCTTCCGTCGCGCAGGTACACGATCATCTGGGCTACGTCGTCGAAGGTGCAGTCTGCCTCGCTGAGCAGGGCCTCCACGTTCTCCCACATCCTGTGCGTCTGCTTTACCACGTCCTTCTGATGCACCACCATACCCTTGTTGTTGATGCTCGCCGTACCTGATATCAGTACGTGGCGACGGTCACCGTAGTCCACGCGTGTGCCGCGCTCGAAACTCACGCCATAGTCGCTGGTGCGGTTCAGGTGCGTAGGTGCATAGAGATACGTTATCTGCTCTTTCTTGATACCATCCACAGCATAGTTGTCCATCATTGTTAGCACGTTGGGATCGTGCATACGTCCACCGATGCCCGTCGAGGCAATGAAGTGCGTGCTGTTGGTCAGTCCCTGCGTGAAGAATACCTGGTTGCGAGCCCTCACCACGCCACCGTAGTTCAGGTCTATATCGTTGACAAACAGCCATGTACGCAGGCAGTTAGTCTCCAGTGTACATCCCTCCTGAGCCAGCTGCATCACATACTCGTTGAAGAGCAGTCGCATCTGATATTCCGAGTTGGCCGCCATGTTGTGAGCACTGGCGTTCCACAAGTGACGATAGGCTCCGTGTCGTACCTCAAAGAGCTCACTTGCCAATGGACGCGTCTCCACATCCGTCAGCAGATACACCCATAAGGCAATCTTCGTACCGTCCAGCGGAGCCTGTTCCACGATGCTCTTGGCACAGTCGCTCGAATCGGCCACCGCCACCTCGTCGGCCTGGTTAGCCGCATCACTCAGGAAGTAGCGCTTAAACACGGCCACCGTTCCTTTCAGTTCCCCCTCTATCAACTGCTGATACGCATTCATCAGCGCATCCAGTTGTGCGTGGAAAGTCAGACGGCAGTCCGTCACGTGCATGATAGCATGATATTCTTTTACTCCTTCGCCGCGATCAAAGGCGAAGACGTCAGCATTTGCGTTAGTGTAATCGATATGTTGTATCATAGGTTTTTATTTTGGGATGCAAAGTTAATTAATAAAATCGACAATTGAAAATGTATCGTGGAAAATTTGCCCTGCATACCTAAAAAAGGGGAAAGCCCCTGAGGCATTGTGCTTCAGGAGCCCTTTTTCTTATTTATGAACGCACTAATTGCGTTTCTCCTTGATGATACCATGTCGATAAGCGTAGAGCAAGTCTTTCAGTTCTGATATCTGACTGCGCAGCTCTTCGCCTTTATCTGTGTCTGCAACGAGCATACGATGGGCCGACATCTCTACAATCTGGGTTGATGACTTGATATCCGTGCCTCGTAAAATGGCATCCTGGGCACTGGTGAACGGCTCGTGTTGTACCAAGACGAAACCGCGACTATGATATACCAATGTGTAGCCGGCAATACCTGTCTCACTATGATAGGCCTCAGAGAAGCCGCCGTCAATCACCATCAGTTTACCACCTGCCTTAATAGGATTCTCACCCTTTGATGCGTGTACAGGCACATGACCATTGATGATATGGCGGTTGGCACCAGTCACCTCAAAGGCATCAAGAATACGGTCACAGACATCCTCGGAATTACGCAGTTTGAAATAGTTGCCCTTTTCCTCCTGATAGGTTGATTTGTCCGTCAGGAAATAGCGCTCGAAGGTAGCCATCTTTGACTTGTCAAATAGGGGAGAGTCCTTTCCACACCACAGATATAGGAAATAATCCTTGGCATATTCCTTTAAGTCGGCCGGGGTATCACTTTGGAAAGCAGCGCGCACCAACTGTCCTATATATGACATCAGTTCCTTACCTGCATATGACTTTCCCAGAATCTCTACATTTTTCAAGGTTCCATCGTCGTTGAGCGGTATGGAAGCATGAAACAGCAGATTCTGGTTGCAGATGGTGTACATACAGCCATGACTCAGAATGGTACGAATATGTTTACGTAGTTTCTCAGACACACGGAAAGAATGATGCAGCTTCTTCATCAAGGTATCTTCCTCGGGCGTTAATGCATTGGGATTATCAGCTGAGATGGTTGGGAAGTGGCACGATTTCATAGCATATTCCTTTCCATCAATAGTACAGGTCTGATTAGTGAAATCTATATGTTCCAAGAGGTTACGGTCGTTCATCTGCCACTCTGGTCGACGATTGAAGATAGCAGCCTCAGTCTTGAACTGTATCACAGCAATGGCTTTGTGCATCTTAGCAATCAGATGGCGCGTCTTTTCATCGAGACGTCCGTCGTCCTTCAGGAGCTTAGGGATAAACTCCTCACATGGATCATCACCATAGACCTCAAGGGCAAAGGTGGCCAACGGTACCATGTTAATACCGTATCCTTCCTCTAACGTAGCCAGATTAGCATAGCGCAGACTCAGGCGCAATACATTACAAATACAGGCATCGTTACCTGCTGCAGCTCCCATCCAAAGGATATCATGATTACCCCATTGGATATCCCACGAATGATATTGACGAAGCGTATCCAGTATAATATGGGCACCAGGACCGCGGTCGTAGATATCACCCAGGATATGCAGTTGGTCAATAGCCAGGCGCTGAATCACATTACAGATGGCAACAATGAAATCGTCGGCACGTCCTGTAGAGATGACGGTATCAACGATAACAGCCACATAAGCTGCCTTATCCTGATCGTCCGTACGTTCATGTAGCAGTTCCTCTATGATATATGAAAACTCCTCTGGCAGATTCTTGCGTACCTTTGAACGCGTGTATTTGCTGGACACATCACGACAGACACGTACCAGCTGATGAATCGTGATGCGATACCAGTCGTCCAGATCCTCTTCTGCAGCTTTAATCAGTTCAAGTTTCTGTTCTGGGTAATAAATCAGCGTGCATAACTCTTTCTTCTCAGTTTCGCGTATGGTATTACCGAAGATTTCACCCACTTTACGTTTGATATTACCAGAGGCATTTTTCAATACATGAATAAAGGCTTCATGTTCGCCGTGAAGGTCTGCCAGAAAATGTTCTGTACTTTTCGGCAGATTCTGGATAGCCTCAAGGTTAATGATTTCACTGGCTGCATCAGCAACCGTGGGGTAGGTATTTGAAAGTAGATGGAGGTAACGTAAATCGGTGTTCATAGTCTTAAATGGTTTTGAAGGTCATCCCGAAGTCTTCGGGTGTTATTATTATCTTCTGGTGGGCAAGGGAAATAGCCCTCGTCAAGATGTAACTGTTCTTTTAAAATCTGTAATACACTTACAAACAGTGCATTATAATCATTTTCTTCAATTAGTTCAAGAAGTTTTTCGTCATCATGACTATCACTAATCAGTGCTTTGTAGATATTTACAAGACGGATTAAAGTGATACCATTACGCTGAATATCATCAAGCATATTAATGATATTTGTGCCTGTTATGCTCGATGGAACGGCATAATTTTCAGGCAGATAGCACTCAAAGGCGTCATGCGCCGGTTGTTCCATACCTAAGACAGAAAGCCCTTTTTCAAGCAAAGAACTGATGCCTTCGAGTGAAGAATAGATATACAATAAACGAGGTTGCTGTATCGATGGAATGGGAATTTCCTGTTCAACCCACCTTTTGTCGCCATGAATAGCAGCCTTCAAAATCACAGGAAGAGCATCCTTCGTAGCCTCTTCCATTAAAGCAAGAGGATTAGAATTCATCACTTTCTGATAGACCTGCATCATTTTTTGTGCCGTTTCATCGATATCCACCTGTTTGGTAACCAGGGGATTCATGATAACCTCGATGCGCTTGGCACCAAGGGCACGCAAAGTCTCAGCTTCCAAAGGACTTCTTGCTACAACAGCATAGTAATCGTCGAAAGTTGACCGAAGGCCGTTGGGCGATACAACCCATCTTGCGTCTGCCTGCCATTTCACATCCACAGAACCATGCTGATGAATGATATCCGGTTGCCATTCCCGGCATAATCGCTTAAACTCATCAGCATTATCCGTTGCTTTCGACTCGATTTTATCCATCAGGAGATGGATAAACCGAGCCGTCAACGAATCGTTCTTTGGATAGACATGCAAGACTTTAATCATATGTCATCACTGGTGTATGCTTGCGGAAGCTGGCGACAGTTATACTGTGACGCCATAATCTCACCATAGGCACCTGCAGAACGGATAGCGATGAGATCGCCTCTTTTAGCTTTATTCAAATCAATCTGTTTGGCAAAGACGTCGCTGGATTCACAGATAGGACCAACCACATCATATGCCTCGATTGGTTCATCACTTGAGATATTCTCAATCTTATGATAAGCCTGATAAAGGGCAGGACGAATAAGGTCGGTCATACCAGCATCGACAATACAGAATTTCTTCTTTGCACCTTCCTTAATATATAAGGTACGCGCGAGCAGGCTACCCATCTGAGCAACGACAGCACGTCCCAACTCAAAATGCAATTCCTGACCTGGACGAAGTTTCAATTTCGTGGCATAGGTATCAAAGTAAGACTTGAAATCAGGGATAGACAGTCGGTTAGGATGCTGATAGTCGACACCCAGACCACCGCCTACATTGATGCTCTTAACGATGATACGATGAGATTCCAACTGATTCTGTAATTCGTTGATACGATTACAAAGTGCCTGGAAGTCGGCCATATCAAGAATCTGCGAACCAATATGGAAATGCAATCCAATAAAACGGATATTTTTCATCGACAAAGCCAGTTCAATAACACTTTCCATATCGCGCATGGCAATACCAAACTTATTCTCAGCCAGACCTGTTGTGATATTGGCATGAGTATGAGCACCCACATCAGGATTGATGCGGAAAGCTACCTGGGCAATGGTATTCTGTTGGGCTGCAAGTTCATTGATAACCTCCAACTCTGGGATACTCTCCACGTTGAAACAGTGGATGCCTGCTTTAAGACCAAGGTTAATTTCCCAATCACTTTTACCAACTCCTGCAAACACAATCTTTTCAGCAGAGAAACCAGCTTTCAAAGCTGCCTCTATCTCACCGCCACTGACACAATCTACACCAAGACCTGCCTGCTTGATACAGCGGAGCACACTTGGATTAGCATTGGCCTTTACGGCATAATGCACGATAAAGCCCTCGTGCTTACCGGCTTCCTGGTTGATAGAAGCCAGCGTTTCACGCAGCAAATCCATGTCGTAGTAGTAGAAGGGTGTCCTCAGTGACTGAAACTTTTCTATAGGAAATATACCTTTCATCTTTACTTGGGGGATTTTTTAATGGAAGAGATTATCGCTCAGATTCTGAAGAGCACGCTTCTTGTCTTCCTCACGAATCAGGAATGAGATGTTGTAGTTGCTACCACCATAGGAAATCATGCGTACGGGGATATCCTTCATAGCATCCATCACCTTTGTCTCGAAACCGATATTAGACCAGTCCAGATCACCTACGACACAGATGATACACATATTGGTGTCAACCGTAACGGTGCCATACTTCTTCAGTTCATCCATGATGCCACCCAGGTTGGCCGAGTTGTCAATACTCATAGACACGCCAACCTCTGATGTACATACCATATCGATTGGCGTCTGATAGCTCTCAAAGATCTCAAACACCTTACGCAGGAAACCTGTAGCCAACAGCATGCGTGATGACTTAATCTTAATGGCCGTGATATTATCCTTGGCAGCAACAGCCTTAATCTTGCCGTACTCGGTAGCATTGGAAATCGTTGTACCCTCAGCATCAGGATCCATTGTGTTCAACAGGCGAACGGGGATACCTGCGTACTTGGCAGGCTGCACACAGGTGGGGTGCAGAATCTTAGCACCGAAATAGGCCAGCTCTGCAGCCTCCTCAAAATGCAACTGATGAACGGGTTCAGTCTTGTCAACGACACGTGGGTCATTATTATGCATACCGTCAATATCAGTCCAAATCTGAATCTCTTCAGCATTCAAGGCTGCACCAATCAGAGAAGCAGTATAGTCAGAACCACCACGCTGCAAGTTGTCAATCTCACCATAAGCGTTGCGACAGATAAAACCCTGGGTGACATAAACCTGTGCACCAGCATTCTTCTCCATCAATGCACCCAGTTTCTCCTTGATATATGCAGGGTCTGGCTCTGCATTCTTATCGGTACGCATGAAATCGAGCGCATTCAGCAATACAGCATTGATGCCATTCTCCTTCATATAGTTGACAACCATATTCGTGGACATCATCTCGCCCTGAGCCACAATGCTCTTCTCTTCAAATGAAGTAAATAATTCCTTTGTGAAAGAGCGCAGATAATCGAACTCCTCACTCAGGAAGTCCTTTGTCAGCGTCTGATATTCCTCTGTGGTATAGAGCTCTGGCAGATGACGGTAATACTTCTGCTCCAGCGCATTGATTACCTCATTGGCTCCATCAGGATTCTTTTTGTAGAGATAGTCAGAAATCTCAACGAGGGAATTGGTAGTACCAGACATAGCAGAAAGTACTACAAACACGGGCTCACCAGACTTTGTAACCAGTGCGGTTACCTCTTTCATTCTCTGTGGGGTACCAACTGAAGTACCACCGAATTTCATTACTTTCATAGGTATATGTTTTTTGTGTTTGTGATTCAGTATTTAATCATCCTCAATCTTCATCTTGTTGAAGTCGTTGGTAACCTCTTCAAGATGTTCATCGAAGCAACGATACACGATGCCAGGATACTTATCAAGAAGCGGCATGTTATGCGTTGACATTATAACAGCCGTACCTGTCTGTGAAATCTGACGCATCAGCTGCATGATACCATCAGCCGTCTCCGGGTCAAGATTAGCCGTAGGCTCGTCGGCCACGATGAGCTTGGGAGAATTCAGGATAGCCCGGGCAATCGCAATACGCTGTTTCTCGCCACCCGACAACTCATGGGGCATCTTGTTGATCTTTTCAGACATGCCCACATCACTGAGCACCTTTTCGATACGTTCCTGTATTTCCTTCTTGTCCTTCCAACCAGTAGCCTTCAAGACAAACTGCAGATTCTTCAGTACGCTACGGTCGGCCAGAAGCTGAAAATCCTGGAAGACGACACCCAGCTGGCGACGGATGGCAGGCACCTGCTTGAGTTTCAATGTCAGCATATCCTGGTCCAGCACCTTTGCCTCTTCACCCTCGTCAATGAACAGTTCGGCATAGATAGTTTTCAGCAGCGAACTCTTACCAGAGCCCACCTTACCTATAATATAAACAAACTCTCCATTACTCACATGGAAGTCAACATCCTTAAGGACGGGAATACCATCCTTTTGGCAAACTGTTACTTTTTTATATTCTATCAACATCTATTTGAAGATTTTTCAGTCACAGAAAATAATTATTTCATCTCGCCTGCAGCCTTAGCCTTACGACGTTTGGCATCCCATTCAGGATCATGACGGCGATGTAATTCTTCTGCGATATTTTCTATACGTAAGCCCTTGCTTGTCAGGAGCACCAGCAGATGATAAATCATATCAGATGCCTCATAGACCAGATGTTCATCATCACCGTTTGTTGCCTCGATAACAGTCTCAAGAGCCTCTTCGCCCACCTTCTGAGCCATCTTGTTCACACCATCACGGAATAGTTTTGTGGTGTAACTTCCCTCAGGCATCTCCTGATAGCGCTTCTCGATAAAGTCCTGTAATTCAGACAAGAAACTGATGGCAGGTTTCTGATTGGTCTCTCCCCAGCAGGTATCCGTACCTTTATGGCAGGTAGGACCGATAGGGTGCACCTTCACAAGTAATGTATCATTATCGCAGTCAATATCCATACTGACCAGATTCAGGAAGTTTCCACTTGTCTCCCCTTTAGTCCAGAGCGTCTGACGGGTGCGACTCCAGAAAGTAACCTTTCCTGTTTCCACAGTCTTTTTATAGGCCTCCTCATTCATGAAGCCCAACATCAACACATTCTTTGTGTCAGCATCTTGTATGATGGCAGGAACCAAGCCCCCCATCTTCTCAAAATCTATTGTCATAGTCTTACGTTTATTCCTTCTTGTGTCAAATATTGTTTTAATTCAGGTATAGGTATCTCACCGAAATGGAAAACACTTGCAGCTAATGCCGCATCAGCATGTCCTTGTTGGAACACATCCCTGAAATGTTCTTTCTTACCTGCTCCGCCACTGGCAATGATGGGGATATCAAGATTATCGGCCAATTGTGCCAGTGCCTCATTGGCATATCCATTCTTCACACCATCATGATTCATACTCGTGAAAAGAATCTCGCCAGCACCACGCTCCTGTACCTCATGAGCCCATTCAAACAGGCCACGTTCCGTTCTCTCGCGTCCACCTTTCAGGTAGCAATGCCAGCCATCGGTATCCAATCGCGCATCAATGGCAACCACACAGACCTGAGATCCGAAACGACTGGCCACCTCTTCTATAAGATGAGGATTGCGCAGGGCTGCACTGTTGATACTTACTTTGTCGGCACCAGCATAAAGCATGCGCTCTACGTCAGCCAGTTCATTAATACCACCACCAACGGTAAATGGGATGTTTAATTGCTGTGCCACTTTGGTGACCATTTCCGTAAAGGTCTTTCGGCCTTCGAAACTTGCCGTGATATCAAGAAACACCAACTCGTCGGCACCAGCCTGACTATAAGCTTTGCCGAGTTCCACAGGGTCTCCTGCACTTCTCAGTTGCACAAAGTTTATTCCCTTGACGGTCTCACCGTCCTTAACATCTAAGCAAGGGATGATTCGTTTTGCCAGTCCCATAGTTCTTTCAAATTGATTCTTCCCTCATAAATAGCTTTTCCGAATACCACCGAGGGGATGCCAGCAGCATCAAGTTCCTTAATATCATCAATAGAGCTAACCCCACCACTTGCAATGAGATGCAAATGAGGATACGTCTCCATCACCTTTTTATATAAAGGTATAGCCGGTCCTGACAAAGTTCCGTCTTTAGAGATTTCGGTACACAGGACATTCACGACACCCATGTCAACATAATGTTTCAGGAAGGGAAGGAGTTCCTGTTCCGAGTCATCTTTCCAACCATTGATGCTGATACGGCCATTACGTACATCAGCACCCAAGATGATGCGCTCCGGACCATACTTTACCAACCAACGCTCCAGCAGTTCCGGATGGGTGACTGCAACAGAGCCGATGGTCACCATAGAAGCACCGGCTTCAAAAGCCTTGCCGATATCATCATCTGTCTTGATGCCACCGCCAAAGTCAATCTTCAGCGATGTCTCTTCGGCCAGTCGGCTCAGTACCTTGCTGTTAACAATATGACGCGACTTCGCTCCGTCAAGATCAACCACATGAAGACGGGTATAGCCAATTTCTTCAAACTGGCGGGCCATCTCCAGAGGTTCGCCATAAACAGTCTTCTGTTCATAGTCGCCCTTGGTCAGTCTGACGCAGTGTCCTTCGATAATATCTATTGCAGGAATCAGTTCAATCATAGTTCTAAGAAATTTCTAATGATACGTTCACCAACACTTCCACTCTTTTCCGGATGAAACTGTGTTGCATAGAAGTTATTCTTATGCAATGCAGCTGAATATGGCTGAATGTAGTCGGCTGTAGCAATGGTCTCAGGACAAGAAGGCACATAGAAGCTATGTACGAAATAGACAAACTGTCCCTCGATACCAGTCATCAGCTCAGACTTTGTGTCATATATTCTATTCCATCCCATACAAGGCACCTTGTCCTCATGTCGGGTAGGGGAGAAACGCTTCACCTCCGCATCAAAGATGCCCAGACAATCCACATCACCTTCTTCCGAATGGCGGCACATCAACTGTTGCCCAATGCAGATGCCCAAAACGGGCTGCGTGAGGGATGGGATGACTTTGTCGAGACCTCGCTCCTGCAAGTAGTGCATGGCTGTGCTTGCTTCGCCTTGACCCGGGAAGATGACGCGGTCAGCTCTGCGCAGTTCTTCCTCAGAATCTGTCAGCAAAGGTTCCACCCCCAGCCGCTGCAAAGCATGAACGACCGAGAAGATGTTTCCCGCATTGTATTTCACTATGGCAACCTTCATCTCACATTTGCCATTTAGTCGTTTACCATTATTATAATAATTAGCGCGGCAAAGATACAAATAAAATTGAGATTAGGGAGTAAGTGTCGGGGATTATTTTCGCTTGCCTGCGGTTTTTGTCTATTTTCTTTATTCAATATTCCCTTTTTCCCAAATCTTTTTGTACCTTTGTGCCATCAACTTTTCGGCTTATGAAAGAACAAAACAACCCCCGACTGACTCTCTTTGCCTGGCTTTGGCCAGTTTCCGTGGTGCTTTTCATCGCGTTTAGCATCCTCTTTGCCTATGCTTGCATGAACGAGTCCAAGAACCTCGTGGGGCTTGGTGCTGTAGGGTTCTGCATCATGTTTCTTGTTCAGGTGTGTCAACTGATAGCCGCCATCAAGGTGCGGCGCTGGTGGTGCTTCGCAGGCATTATCATCGGCATCGCGGTGTCCTTGTTTGTCCTTGTATGCTGTATTGTCGCATGTGCCGCAGGACAATACCGTCCGCCAGTTGTCGAAGAAGAATATGAAGAGATGTGCGATACTATAGAGACGGAAACGGAAGCAGTAGAGGAGATTGACTATAGCTTCCCCGTCAACTTTCAGGGAAAAGAACCTACCATCGTTGACTTCGTTACTGCCCTTTCTGCGCAACCGGATATGGGAGAGGCACTTGGCTGGATGAGTAAGAACTGGGAACTATACCAGCAAGGCAAACCTCTTCTCGACGAGATAACCTTCGACGTTGACTTGAAGAAGTCTTATTTCCGCTATACCATTGTCATTCCCCAAGAAGCGGGCTGGGTCAG
>JAEEGJ010018678.1_pt1 | contig 15432 bp, 11 predicted proteins | sample 8958761 | NCBI WGS metagenome assembly JAEEGJ01 (sample SAMN16246546, study PRJNA631951) | gut metagenome | biome: gut microbiome; feature: rumen; material: RS-attached | host: Bos | place: Iran: Karaj | collected 2018-10 | reverse complement strand
AAGCAGACATATCCTTAATACAGATAGCATCTGCACCAAAGTCTGCATAGGTCTTGGCAAGCTCTGCATATTTTTCGATTGTATGATAAGGAGTTACGGCATAAGAAATTGCCATCTGAACATGCTTTCCTGATTTTTTAGCAGCCTTAGTAGCGCGTTCCATATTGCGTGGGTCGTTACAGGCATCAAAAATACGGAAGCAGTCAATACCGTTCTTTGCAGCAGCTTCAACAAACTTGTCTACAACATCATCTGCATAGTGGCGGTAACCAAGAAGGTTCTGTGCGCGCAAAAGCATCATGATTTTTGTGTTAGGCATTGCAGCATGAAGCTTGCGCAGGCGGTCCCAAGGATCTTCGTTCAAAAAGCGGATACAAGAGTCATAAGTTGCTCCACCCCATCCTTCTACAAATTTATAACCGATTTTATCAATCATTGGACAAGCCGGCAGCATATCTGCGGTTGTCATACGTGTTGCGTGAAGACTCTGATGAGCATCACGAATTGCAAGTTCAGAAATTCCAACTTTAGCCATTTTATTTCCCCTAATTTTTTATGATTTTAATGCCTTGTCGTGTACGGCAGCCGCAATAGCAGCAATAATAGCCCCATCATTTCCAGCAGGTGCCGGAGAAGAAGCCGCAGGTGTGTCCGCAGGTTTGTCCTTATCAAGCTTAAGCGCATGAATAACAGCTTTGAGAATAGTCATGCAGATAATCAGGATAATGATAAAACTGAATACAACACACATTCCAAGCAATGTCAGAAGTCCGCTCTGACCAAGCATTTGTGTAATAGTCATAAAAAAATCCTTAAATACAATAAAAGTCGTAAAAATCGAAAACTTTCGCCCCGATTTTACAATTTTACATAATATCGAAAAACAGGGTTTTATTCAATGGGAGTATTTATTGACGTTGCATTCCCTAAAAATCTCTGTATAATAGAAAATTATGATTAAGAAGCTATTTACAATTGCTGCCATGGTAGTTTTGGCAGGCAGTGCACTTTTTGCAGAGACCAAAAAGACTGTAGATCCGTTTTTTAAGGATTTTGTAAGCCGTAACTGGAATGCAGAGTCGGGACTTCCGGGTAATACTATAACAGACCTTATGCAGGACAGCGACGGCTATATGTACTTTGGAACCTACACCGGCCTCCTGCGATTTGATGGCGTGGAATTTATTTCCATGAACCGCCTTTATGATGAACGCTACGATTTTATTAGTGCACGAACAATGTTTCAGGATTCGCGCAAAAACATCTGGATTGGTTCAAATGACGAAGGACTCTTATGCCTTTGTAACGATGGAAAAGTTTTAAAATTCACCGTAAAGGACGGAATTCCAAACAACTCCATCCGTGCAATCTGCGAAGATAAAAACAACTATATGTGGGTTGGAACTGCCTCCGGCTTGTTCTGTATAAACAGTGATTTCCAGATTGTAAAGCTTCCTGATTTTGACAACATTCCGCAGAACAATAACTTTATAGTAAATCAGCTTTTCTGCGATACAGCCGGACGCATCTGGATTGTAACACGTACAGAGGGAGGCCTTTTCTGTTATACAAGCGGAAGGTTTCAGATAAGCAATACTATCAAATCAATAGAAAATCCTGTGGTAACAACTATAATGCAGGACAGCACCGGAAACTTCTGGTTTGGAGTTGCTCCTCATTATGCAGTAAAGGTTACTTCAGAAACAGAAACAGTTTATAACATAGGCCATGGAAACCAGCAGGGAACAACCGTAACCTGTATTTTCCAGGATTCATCTAAAAATATGTGGTTTTCTCTAGACAACGGCATTACGGTTCTTCACGATGGTATTCTTTCTTACCTGGATACAGGAACCCTTCTTGCAGATGACAGCGTAAACGATATTATGGAAGACCACGAACACAATATCTGGCTGGCCCTTGACCGCGGTGGTGTTCAAAAGCTTAGCTATGGAAAGTTTCAGACAACAAATATGTCTACAACCGTTAATGCAATTGCTCAGGATACCTTCCGTGATGTTGTATGGATTGGCTGCGATGACGGACTTTACTGCTACAACAACAACACTTTTATAGAAAATAAACTGACTGATTTTTGTAAGAGCACACGCATAAGACATGTCGATGTTACAAAAGATGGTTCTGTGCTTGTAAGCTGTTATGAAAATCATGGTCAGATAAAATATGATCTTGACGGCACCCTTACCAAATGGACTAAGGATAACGGGCTTGCCGGAAACAAGGTTCGCGTTGCAACACAGATGACTAACGGCGAACTTTATGTGGGAACTACAACCGGTCTTTCCATCATCAATTTTGCAACCGGTAACATTATGAACGTCAACAAAAATAACGGCCTTGATAATGATTACATCATGTGTCTTTTTGAAGATACCGGCGGTTCCGTATGGTTTGGAACTGACGGTGGTGGTGTTTATATAATGAACAGCGACACAAAGGAAATTACCCGAAAGATTACCAAAGATGATGGACTTGCGGGAAACATCATTTTCAAAATCTGTTCTTTAAGGCCGCGCGAAATCTGGATTACAACCGGTTCGGGAATGAGCATGATTTCTGAAGACACCGGTAAGATTTATAACTTTAATATAGAAAACGGTTTTGGTGCAGACGGTGTATTCCAGGTTATGCTTGATTACACTCAGAAGGTCTGGGGAACCAACAACAAGGGAATATTTAATATCAAGCTTTCGGAACTGGATGAGCTTATAAACGGAACTAAAAACTCCGTAACGCTCAATTACTTTAGCAAGCTGGACGGTATTAATTCCGGTGGTGTTACTTCCACTTCTCTTTCCATGCAGGATGATAAGGGACGCCTTTGGTTTACACTTATTGACGGCTTTACACTCATGGATCCTGTACGCAGTGCTTCAAATATCTACTCTCCTACCGTAAAGCTCCAGACAATCACACTCGACAGTGAACGCCAGCTTATTACTTATGATGGCGGCGAAAAGGGAACCAGTATAACTGTTGCTCCGGGTGTAAAACGTCTTAGCATAAAGTATACGGGAATTAGTCATGTTTCTTCGGAACAGGTTCAGTTTAAGACAAAGCTCGACGGCTTTGATGAAGACTATTCTGAATGGAACGGCGAACGCAATGCTTCTTATACAAACCTGCCCCCAGGAACCTATACCTTCCATGTAATTGCACGCAATGCCGATGGTGTTCAAAGTGAAAAAGAAGCAAGCCTTATTATTGTAAAACAGGCATATCTTTGGCAAAAGACCTGGTTCCAGATTCTGATTATAGTGTTGATCTGTGGTACGGCAACTCTGTTTGTATTTATCCGCCTTGATCATGCAAGAAAGCGTCAGGAGCAGATTAAAAAGCTTTCTATAGAAGTAACCAGTGCCCTGGCTCAGACCATTGATGCCAAGGATAAATATACAAACGGTCACTCAAACCGTGTTGCCAATTATTCACGCATGCTCGCAGAGCGTCTTGGCGAAGATGAAAAAACACAGGAAAGCATTTACTACTCTGCTCTTTTGCATGATATAGGAAAGATTGGTATTCCAAATGCAATCATAAATAAGTCGGGCAAGCTTACTGCAGAAGAATATGAAACTGTAAAGGCACACCCTGCAATTGGAAGCGAGATTCTTAAATCAATTTCTTCTATGCCAGAAATTGCAATTGGGGCTAGAAGCCATCATGAACGTTATGACGGAAAAGGCTACCCTGATGGGCTTGCAGGTGAAAACATTCCGTGGATTGCGCGCATAATTGGAGTAGCCGATGCCTACGATGCCATGACATCAAACCGAAGTTACCGCGATTATCTTCCTCAGGACCGTGTTCGCGAAGAATTCCAGAAATACCGCGGAACACAGTTTGATCCTCGCGTTACCGATGTAATCTTACAGATTATTGACGAGGATATTGATTATACAATGCATGAGTAATGTTATTTTTCTGCAAAAATAAAAATCAAACTGCTAACCAGTAACAGGTACGGGTACAGGAGGAACGGCATAATATCAAAGGCCGAAACTTCTGAACCCAGTGACTGGGCAGCGCTTATAGCTACGAGCATCTGGGCTCCGTATGGTATAATTCCCTGGAAAACGCAGGAGAAGGTATCAAGAATAGAAGCAGATTTGCGTGCACTAATGCCGTAAGTATCGGCCATCTGACGTGCAATCGGGTTTGCCATAACAATTGCTACAGTGTTGTTTGCAGTTGCAATATCCATAGCACCAACCAAAAGTCCCATTCCAAGCTGGCCACCCTTCTTTCCTTTGAATACTCTTTGAATTCCGTTTAAGAGTGCTGCAAAACCACCATGCTCTGCAATAAGAGCACAAATAGCAGAAACAAGAATTGCAACCATAGTTGTTTCAAACATTCCGGAAACTCCGGCTCCCATATTGGACAAAAGGTCTACAGCCTTAAAGGCACCGGTAGCCAGCATGATGATAGCACCAGATACAATTCCAAGAATCAAAACAATAAAGACATTAATACCTATAATTCCACAAACAAGAACCAGCAGGTACGGAATAATCTGAACAAGATTGTAATCATTTTGAACAGCACCCGAAACATCATAGCGTGCAGAAATAATAAGAATTATAATTAAGGTAACAATAGCAGCAGGGAGTGCAATAAAAAAGTTTTCCTTAAACTTATCTTTCATCTGACAGCCCTGACCATTACAGGCCGCAATTGTTGTATCAGAAATAAAAGAAAGGTTATCGCCAAACATTGCACCGCCCATTACAGAGCCAATGCAAAGTGCAACACCAAGTCCGCTGGTCTGTGCTACTGCAACTGCAATTGGGGTTACCAGAGTAATTGTTCCAACCGAAGTTCCCATCGCAATTGAAACAAAACAACTTACAACAAACAAAACTGCTGCTGCAAATCGAGCAGGTATAATAGAAAGCATAAAGTATGCAACACTACTTGCAGAACTTCGGCCAACTACACCTACAAACATTCCTGCAACAAGGAAGATTAAAATCATTGTTACAATGTTTTTATCGCCTACTCCCTTTCCCATAAGTTCCAGCTTCTGGTCAAAGGTAAGCTCTTTATTCTGAAAGCAGGCTACGCACAGTGCAATTAAAAACACAACAACGATAGGGATATTGTAAAAACCCATTGGAATCTTAAGAACATATTCAAAAAGGATTCCAAGTCCAAGATACAAAACGAGAAATACTCCGATAGGGATAAGTGCCAAAGGGTTTGGTTTTTGATTTTCCATGTTCTACTCCAGTACTGCACCTTTATCTGCAGATGAAACAAGTTTTGCATAACGTGCAAGGTAGCCTGTACTAACCTTTGGTGCAGGGGCTTTCCATTCTGCACGACGTTTTGCTAATTCTTCATCACTGATTTCGAGTGTAATTTTATATGCATTTATATCAATAGTAATATTGTCACCTTCTTTTACAAGACCAATTGGTCCACCAACTGCTGCTTCCGGAGAACAGTGTCCAAGAGAAGCACCGCGGGTAGCACCACTAAAGCGTCCGTCAGTAATAAGAACTACATCCTTGTCCAGTCCCTGTCCTGCAAGTGCAGCGGTTACTGCAAGCATTTCGCGCATTCCAGGTCCACCTTTTGGTCCTTCGTAGCGGATTACAACTACATCGCCCTTATTGATTTTGCGTCCCTGTACTGCAGCCATCGCTTCGCTTTCATCATTGAAAACTCTGGCTGGTCCTGTATGCTTCATAAGCTCTTTTGCACAGGCAGAGCGTTTTACTACAGTTCCATCAGGAGCAAGATTTCCAAACAGTATTGCAAGTCCACCGTTATCACTGAATGGGTTTTCTATAGGACGGATAGTCTCCGGGTCGCGGTTTACAACACCCTTAATATTTTCTGCAACAGTTTTTCCTGTAACTGTAATGAGAGAAGTATCAATAAGATTTTTCTTTGCAAGTTCTGCAAGCACTGCCTGAACACCCCCCGCATCATCTAGCTGGCACATAAATGTGTGACCTGCTGGTGCAAGATGGCACAGATTTGGTGTACGGTTAGATATTTCGTTTACTTCGTGAAGGTCAATTGTAATTCCTGCTTCGCGTGCAATTGCAGGAACATGAAGCATTGTATTACTTGAACAGCCAAGTGCCATATCTGCAGCAAGTGCGTTTATAAAATTCTGCTTTGTAAACATGCGGCGTGCGGTAATGCCTTTGGTAATCATATCCATTACAGCCATACCTGCTTTTTTTGCTAGTGCAATACGGCGTCCTGTTACAGCAGGAATTGTTCCGTTGCCGGGAAGTCCAAGTCCAATTGCTTCTGTAAGACAGTTCATAGAATTGGCAGTAAACATACCGGAGCAGGCACCACAGCCAGGACATGCAACTTCTTCGAGCTGTTCAAGCTGTGCTTCGTTTATACGGCCGCCTGCAACTGCACCAACAGCTTCAAACATATCGGACAGCGAAAGATTACGTCCTGCATAAGGGTTACCTTCGTCTTTGCCAGGCAAGTGACCAGGCATCATAGGACCACCGGAACAGAATACTGTCGGAAGGTCAAGGCGGGCAGCTGCCATGAGCATACCCGGAACAATCTTATCACAGTTAGGAATCATTACAAGGGCATCAAACTGATGAGCCTTTGTCATACATTCAATTGAATCAGCAATGAGCTCGCGGGTAACAAGAGAATATTTCATTCCTTCGTGACCCATGGCAATTCCATCACAAACACCTATTGCAGGAAACTCTACAGGAGTTCCACCGGCCATACGGATTCCATCCTTTACAGCCTGTGCAATGCGGTCTAGTTCTATATGTCCCGGGATTATTTCATTTTTGGCACAGCAAACGCCTACGAGCGGTCTGTCCAGTTCTTCTTTAGTATAGCCCATTGCATAAAACAACGAGCGGTGCGGTGCACGTTCAATTCCTTTTTTTGCATTATCGCTTTTCATATTATTCCTCTATTCTTTATCCTGTAAAATTAATTTTATAAGTTCTGCGTTTTTTACGCGGACATTCTGCTTTTGCTCTGCAAGTGTTGCTGCAGATAAATCTATGCGCGAATACTCGCAGATTTTGCGGCCATAATCAGAAAGTGTTGCAGCATTCTGAGCCTGGCATGCAAACACAACATTTCGGTTGCTCACATAAAGCTTATAGAATTCCATAAACTCATCATTATCAACCGGAAGGCCGTAAAGCATAAAGATTCGCTTAAAATCCTTAATCTGTGCAAAACGACGGACGACTGCATCAAGTTTTGGTGTAAAGACGCGGGCATCTCCACTACCTTCTATCATTTCTGCAACAACAAAAAGGTCTGCATCAGCAGGTGGTTCTCCCGCAGGTTCGCATTCAATTACCTTATAGAACTCTACACTGTCCAAAATTGCCTGAGTCTTAGAATCGGTAATCTTGACGGTAACAGCAGCAATTTCATTTTCTTCTTCTTCCGGCGCCTGACTGTCTCCACCAAAAAGATTTGCAAGCTCTTCGTTGGAAACAGCACCGGTGTGGAATTTTTCTTCTTCCGGTTCTTCTTCTGCTTCCTGTGCAACAGCCTGTTCGGCAACATCATCACCCTGAATCTCTGCGCTAAAGTCATCGTCATCTTCAAGAATATCTTCGTCGGTGTAAAAGGCTTCTATCTCGGGGTCTTCTTCATCATCAACATTTTCTTTAAGAAGACTTACGCTTGCAGGCTGTGCACCCGCAACACTAAGTCTAAGCTTATCGCCTGTAGCAGTGCGTTCATAAAGGCAGCCGTCTTCTTCGCTTACATAAAAAAGCGGATTATCTTCGGAAATGCGGATATTACGAATATTAGGACAGTCCACAAAAGCAGTATCATCAAGCGACTGCAGGGAAACAGGAAGTACAAGTGTTGTAAGAGCAGTACAACCAGCAGCAGCACGCTGTTCAATACGCTCAACAGTCGGTGGAATTACAAGAGAAACCAGCGAGGTACAGCCTTCAAAAATAAAAGGAGAAAGCGCTTTTATACCTGCGCGGAATGGAATCTCTGACATGCTGGAACAGTTCTGGAACAATCCCTCAGGAAAATCATAAACAACGTTTGGCATTTTTACACGATTGAGTGCAGTACAGCCCGAAAAAAGATATGGAGGAAGCTCGGTAACCTTCTCCGGCAGACGAACGCTCCTAAGGTTTGGCGAATCCTTAAAAAGAGCAGCTCCAATGCCTACTACAGAATCGGGTAAATCAATTTTTTCGTAAGGACATTCGGTAAAAACTTCTTCATCTATATAATGCGCACCAAAAGGCACGCGGCCCTTGAACTCGCCGGTCTCTACATCTACACCAAGTACAGTGTGAAGGTCGGGAGTATACAAAAGTCCGTTTTTTCGTACAATCTGTTCCATAGAATTATTGTACCACGAAAAATTGATTTTGTCATTTATCAATGATGTGGTATAATTAACGAGATGTTCAGACGATTTTTTGGTAAAAAACTCATTTTTCTGCCGCTCCTTTTTATTTTTGTTACAGGTCTGTCCTTTGCACAAAACTATAACGACCTGGACGAGCTGGAAGAAATGATCAACCGTCTTAAGCAGGAACAGGAAGAAAAACAAAAGCCGCAGGAAGAACAGGCTGCACAGGAAGAACCTGAATTGCCCGAAGTGCAGGAACTTGAAGAGGCCGGAGATTCTGATGAGTTTGAATTTCTTTTGCCGGAAGAAGAGCCCTCTGCGCCTGAAGAACCACAAACTGAACCTGAACTGCCACCTGTGATTGAACCAGAACCTGTACAGCCCGTAGAGCCTCAACAAATACCAGAGCCCATTCAGCCCGTAGAGCCGGAACCTATTGCAGAACCGGAGATGCCCGCCGAGCCAGAACAACCCGCCGAAGCAGAACAGACAGAAGAGCCCGAAAAACATGAATACGAAGCCCTTGCAATGATAAGGTATAAGAATACAGATTCAATTTCGTTCAGGCTCAAGGCGTCGTATATTCCAAAGCCCTACATTCTTGGATTAAGCATTTCTGCAGGCTACACCGCTTACAGAATGATTCAGCCGTTTTATTTTGGAGGCTATCTGGAACCGCACATAGGTATTCCGCAAAAATCTTTTCCATATAAATACGAAATGGAAGGCGCTGCAATTACGGGCCCTCTCATCATAGGCGGAAAGCTTTATGCACCCTTTGGAATCTGTGTATTCCCGTTCCAGCGCAACATAGAAGTTTTTATAGAAATAGAACCCGGCATTACTTTTGATATGCTGTGGAACACCAAGTTTGGCAAAAACGCAATTACAAGCAAGCTCTACCCTGCTTTCTATGCTGCCATCCGAACCGGTGCAACCTTTAAGGGCTTTAGCGCATTTCTGGAAGGCAACTATGATGCAGTCCTTGGCTTTGGCGTGAGCATTGGAATTGGCTACAGCTTTAATCTTGATTACACTCCGCCTTCAACAGAAACAAAATCTCTGGAATAGCGCTATGGGGCCCGTCTCAAAAAAAACTTGCTTTTTTAACGATTCACCCTTATAATAACCAATGCTGTATAAAAGCTAATCAATAAGTCTAATCAAAATCAGTAAAAAATCAAAAAAATTAAAAAAAATCGCGTTTTTTGCAGAATTTGCTAAGAAAAATTCAAATTCTGCCGATAATTTTGTGCTTTTTTTCGTGCCCTGTGCCGAAAATTTAAAAGTAGGATTGTCTATGAAGCGTTATAGTACGTTTATGCATAAGTTCATGTTCTCTACCCTGGCCGCCACAGCCTTCCTGTTGTGCACCGCCTGCAAAGATAACATCAACACTATGCTAGAAGACTATAACTCGCATTTTGAACCGGCGACGAACATGGATATTATTGTTAATCCAGGGGATAAGGGATTTCTTGCAGAGAATATGCTTGACCCAACCTACTTTGTAAGTTCAGAAGGTTCTATTAATATTGCTGCACCATATAAATGCAGCTCTTATGACTGGGCATTTTATAAAATTGTATATACACAGCAGGGATCACAAAGTGAAATTAAATCTACCCTGCAGGACATTACCGCCGGATTAGATTTTTATCCGGAAAGCGGTAAAGACAAGCGGGAGTTCAGGGCATTTGTTCCACGTTCGCGCATAAGTGCAAACGAGCAGCTTAAGGCCGGAACTTATATATTGCATTTGACAGTTATCGGAAACGATGGCAAAGAGTACAAGGATTGGTGCTCCATCGTTATCTATGAACAGGTCTATGGACAGACCGATTTCTTCAAGGAGGATTAACATGAAGAACATTACACTCAAAACATTAATGCTCATCGGAGTGTTAATTGCAGTGTTTGCAGCTTGTAAAGGAAGTACAAACGGAACATTCACTGGCAGTGACAAACAACCGCTGAACATTACGATTGCACAGAATGAGAGTATCAAGTTTGAAAAAACCAGCAGGAGTGCACGTACAATTGTTGCAGCACCTTTCTCTGCTAAAACAGATTTGACCTTCTATCTATGGGGAACAGCACAAAGCGGACAGACTCTTGCACCTAAGACAGTTACTGTAACATCTGAAGATGGTGTTATAGGTAAAGTTGTCCTTGATATTGACTGTTACAACTGGTCATTAACTTTAGCTGCTTGTTCTACAGGAGATCTCCCGGGTAACAACCCTACAGAAGCTCAGGTATTGGAAAAAGCTGTTCTCATTGGTTACGGTAACGTAGATATGATGTTTACAAACAGCATCAAATTTACACTTACTCCTAAAGGATTGAGTAAAACTGGAGGTGTAAATCTTACGATTAAACTTGAAGACGGCATGTCAATTCCAAGTGGATATGATGTTACAGCTTATATTTATGATATTACAACAGGGCTCCCAATTAAATCCAGCGATGCCGCTGTTATCTCGCAGGCTCTTAATAAAACAGAATTAAGTAGTTCATCAGGTACAGCTTATACAGCAAATGGAAAGCAAATCAAACCAGGTACCTACTCCTTCCAGGTTGAATTTACAAAACCTGTAGGAGATGATGGAATTCAAGAACTTCGTAAATATGTCTGGAATGATACAATCATTATTCTGCCTGGTAAAACTGTTGCAGAAATAATAACCATTCCAAACCTTATTGGTACAAAACCAATTTCGCCATCATCTTTTAAGGTTCAGTTTAATAAATACATGGATTCAACAGATACACTTCAGGATGAACCAGAAGAAACTTCATATCCTGGTTTCTATGCAGCACACTTCTCTTGGGATGGTACAGCAGTAAAAACTGAAATGAATTTTGCTTTACAACTTGCAGAACTTGCAGATGATGTTGAAGTTGCTAATGCAGTTACCAATGAGACAGAATTCGTTAAGTATTGGGGTGTTGCTGGAAAAACAAATGCAGAATACAGCTTTGATTATCTTAATGACATCCGTGGAAATCAGAGATTCTATAAGGGCGGTTCATTATTCGCAAATAATGACTGGGTAGATATATATCTTGAACTTGGAAAGCGATATATTGCCCGCCTCTACTCTGAAAACAATGCTGGATATTCTGAAACTCCTACATATCTCATAATTGACACATCAACAACCGATGGATGGGAATCAGGTTTATCTACTGCAGAAGTTGGCAATACATTAAAAACAATCAACCGTTATAGAGTAAAATACTATACTCAAGGTGGTGTATGGAATATTGGCGAAAGCCACGGCGAAGAGGCTGCTGGAAGCAATGACAAGATTGTATATTGGAGTCAAAGTGATGCTTCTTATACTGTTCTTGAACCAAGATCTTCTGATGAAAATAATGATGAGGAGAAAATTGGTACTCCTGCCGCACCATACCTTTACAAAGGCCCCGCAGACTGGATTTACTGGATTCAAGATCTTTCAACAGGTAAAAAATATGATTACGCTAATGATAATTCCGTACCAAATCCTTATGTAGCTCCTCCATATACAGGATTTAAAAATCTTAATCTTTATGCTTCTTATTCTCGTGAAGGTAATATTGAAATTTATGATGATAAAACCTATGACATCCTTCAGGCTTGGGTAAATGCATTTGGAATTACAGGTTCTGAAAGTGGTGGTGTATCAAAGCTTGCAACAAACAATGTTTCAAAAGGTAGTGCACCAGAAACACCTGTAGCAGGAGTATCATATCTTAATGGTGCTACAACAACCACGGTTAGTGTAACTGTTCCAAGTACTGTTAAAAATGCCTGGAAATATGACAAGGTATCCTTCAAGATTAGTTATGCCGGTATGACATACTTCAACGAAGAACAGGTAGGTGCTGCAAATGCTTCTCCAAATACATTTACTATTACACTTGCAAACCTTCCAACCGGTTATGTTTACAATTGTCTTTTGACAGCTCAATATCAGATGACAACCGTAAGTTATCCGTTCACGGTTTACCTTACAGACTAGTCACTCTGACTTAGCCTACGATCCCCTTCCAAGGACTGGAAGGGGATTTTTTTTGGAATGACACGACGGGGTTTTTCTGTTAAACTACTCTTATGGCAAAAAACAACGGCTACAGTACAATTTATTGTGACGATGATATAGTGGTGCTCAACAAGCAGTCGGGCATTCTTATTGCGGCGGACAGGTATAATCAGGAAGCGCCAAGGCTGGATCTTCTGGCCGAAAAGGAATTTGGCAGGCTTTATGCTGTTCACCGAATAGATAAGGATACTTCCGGAGTTATTATATATGCGCGTAATCCGGAGGCTCACAAAAAGCTTTCGGAGCAGTTTGAAAAACGTACAGTTCATAAAACTTACCATGCGCTGGTTTACGGGCACCCGCTCTGGCAGGACCTTCATGTAGACTTAGCCCTACAGCCGGATGGAGATGCACGTCATCGTACCGTTGTGAGCAAAAAATACGGAAAGCCAAGTGTTACTGATTTTGTAAACCTTGGTTCGTGCGGCCCATATTCTTGGATAATTGCAAAACCAAAAACAGGGCGTACACATCAGATTCGCGCTCACTTAAATGCAAACGGATTTTCAATTGTATGCGACCCGCTCTACGGCGGAAACCAAAAGCCTGTGCGCCTTAGCGAAATCAAACGCAAATGGAACGGCGACGAGAACGAGGAACGACCTTTGCTTAGCAGGCTTGCTCTTCATGCCTACAAAATTGAATTTACACATCCGGGTACAGGAGAGACTGTAAGCTACACCGCACCCTACCCTAAGGATATGGAAGCAGTACGCAAGCAGCTGGCAAAGCTTTTTAATGTAGACCCACTGGCACAAGAAACAGAATGAAAAAATCCCTAAGCCTGATTTTAGTTTTATTTTTTCTTGTAACACATGCTTTTGCAAACCCAGATTTTTCTTTTTATGCTGGAGCAAACTCAGGCGCATTAAATCTAACACTCAACGAAACACTCTTAAACAACGCAACAGATGAGGCCCGTCCAAGCAGCCTTCTTAAATGGCAGATTTATGCAAGCCCTGTTATCCAGGCAGATACAGGCATCAAAATCAACCAAAGGTTTTTCATCAACTTCAACGGCTTTTATGCCCTCCCACTTTCTGCGGGAAAGCTCCGTGACTACGACTGGATGAATCTTTTTTCTACAGGCGGTACAGAGCAGACACATTTTTCGGAACATTCAAACAAACTTGATTATTATTACAATGCGCAGGTATCTTTAGGAATTGGCGGTCAGATGAGCCAACGCATCCAGCTTGTTCATTTTTTTTCTTTCCGATATTCCTATCTTAGCATGACCTGTTCAAACGGCTACCGTCAGTATGGAACAAAAATCGGTGAACAAAATGGCAGCAATATTTATGAGCCATGGACAACCGGCATTCCAAAAACACATCTTACAGGAAAGGTAATAACCTTTGAAGAACAAAATTATTTTTTTGGAATAGGAACTCAAATCAGTTTTAAGATTTCTGATTCCCTGGAGGCCCAGCTTTTGGCACAGGTTCTTCCTGCAATAAAAAGCACAGCACTGGACACACATCACAGGCGCAGCACAAAATATACACTTTTTGATAACAGCTTCAAACTTGCATTGGATTCTTCTTTTTTGTTACAATATAAAATAAATGAACAGCACAGGCTAAACCTAAAAGCCGGTTACTGTTATTCCTTTGCACATGATGCAAAAATATATCAGAGTGCAGGTGGACAAAACTGGATTGGAGCAACAAATCCCGGAAAGCTTGGACAGCATGATGTTACCTTGACCGCGGGATACACATATTACTATGAAAAATAAAAAAGCATTTCTTATAGCAGCATTTTTTCTTTTTTCGCTCCGAGTTTTTGCGCAGGATTTTAAATTTAATTTTGAACCGACCGTTGGGTTTTTATACGGAACCATTATCGAAAATGTCTGGAATGCAGATATAAAAGTTTCGGGAAACACAACTACCTGTACGCCTACAACAAGACTTAGTATGCTGGACTGGCAGCTTCACAACGCAGTTTACACCGGTGCCAGATTTGATTTAGATTTTTTTGAAAAAGTAAATTTTACCTTTGATTTTATAACTGCAATCAGCGGTCCTTATGGAACAATGGAAGATTACGACTGGAAGGAAACCTCAAAGCCGGATCATCTTACAAATTATTCTTACCATACAAATATTATAAACAGTTATACGCAGATAAATCTTTTAATGGGACATACATTTATACCAGGCAACCAGGATATTTTTTCTATAACTCCAAAGTTTGGGCTCCACATACAAAACTTTGATTTTGCAGGAAAGGGTGGCTTTAAGTTTTACGAAAGTGATAACTGGGAACCTCATTCTTTCCCACAAGAAAGCTATGTAATTACCTACAGTCAGAGCTTTTGTGCTCCAAACCTTATAGTAGATATGCAGATAAATCCCTGGGAAATCTTTTATACAAATCTTACTCTGGGCATTTCCTACATCAATAAGCTTGATGGACGCGACAACCACATAGAACGGGGACTATATTTTAATGACCGCATCGAATCAGCCTGGCTTTTACAGGGCGAACTAAAACTTATGTTTAAGATGGGAAGCTGCAATAAACTTGGTCTTAAGGGCTCTGTTCAGTTTATTCCAAACGCTTACGGCTTTACTTACTATTCAGATAAATCCTGGTATGAATTGTCACAAAAACCAGATCTGTCGGGATTGGGTGGCACGGCGCGGTTGATGTTTACATACGCGTTGGTGTACTCGTTTTACTTTTAAATCCTAATTCTAACCCTTGTAATTCTTCGCTGAACAACTTCTTCTACGGTGTATAAAATCTTATCCTTTACAAGCACCATGCCGGCAGAAGGAAGATAGCCAAACTGTTCCAAAACCCAGCCGCCAAAGGTATTCATTTCTTCGGATTCAAGGTTCAGGTGTAAAATAGAATTAATTTCATCAAGCTTTAGGTCGCCCGGAACAACAAATGTGTTAGTACTAACTAACTGTATCTTTTCTTCAGCCGGAATATTATCGCGCGAATTCTCAT
>JAEEGJ010018675.1_pt1 | contig 15433 bp, 17 predicted proteins | sample 8958761 | NCBI WGS metagenome assembly JAEEGJ01 (sample SAMN16246546, study PRJNA631951) | gut metagenome | biome: gut microbiome; feature: rumen; material: RS-attached | host: Bos | place: Iran: Karaj | collected 2018-10 | reverse complement strand
GGGTACTAAGCAAGTCGGGGATTCCAGGGTAAACAGAGTTTTCCAGAAGGCCTTTTTCCGCAAAGTATTCGCGATATTTAAGGACACCAAGAGAAGCCTTTTCATCAGAAAAACCAAACTGAGTCCTAAAAGTATCCACAAGCGGAGGCCCAATAAACGAACAGAGTTTTTCATAGCTGGGGATTTCAAGACCAAAGTATTTCAGGGCGTATTTAAATGAATTGGTGATTCCAAGTGCAGGATCGGTAAGCGTTCCGTCCAAATCAAAAAAAAGCCAATCGAACATGGTCAAACCTACACCAATAGAAGTTCCGCCACAAAGACCACCGCACAGCAGGCACAGGCTACTGGGAAGAGGCCGGCACCAAAGAAGGACAGGATGATTCCCACGGCAAGCGCGATGATTCCGGCGATTGGGGACTGAGTTGCCTCCACAATGGCGGGAAAAGTCATGACGGCAAGCGTGATGTACGGAACATAATACAAAAACGATTTGATGAAACGGTTTTTTATCGGCTTACGGATCAGTGTCAGCGGAAGAACCCTAATCAGATACGAGACGGCAAATCCTGTAAATATGGCGATGTATATGTAGGCGTTCATTTGACACTCTCCGTTGCTTCGTTTTCTTTTGTGCTTTCCCCTGCAGATGGAGTGTCCTGGTCGGATATGGGTTTGATCAGTGCGACTATGCTTGAAATCACAACTGTCAGGATGATTGTACGTGTTCCTGCGGAAAGTTCCTTTATCTTGGGGATTACCGTACATGCATAGCTGGCGGCAAAACTGATGATTATGGAAATAAGGATGACGCGGTTCTTTTTTGCGGGCGGTACGATGATTGCGATGAACATACCATAAAGGGCCACGGAAAGCGCGCTCACAACCCTGAGCGGCAGAAAGTTCCCTGCGATGATTCCGAGTGACGTTCCAATACTCCAGAGGGGAATTGCGATGAGGTATGCCCCGTAATTGTAGGATGGATTAATGTATCCTGGCCGTGCAATAGTAATTCCGAACAGCTCGTCGGTAACTGCAAAACCAATCAGGAAACGGTGGATGAGTGGGGTTTTGGGGTCAAAGCGTTGTGTCAGGGCCGTACTCATCAAAAGATAGCGTGCGTTTATTACAAGGGTTATAAGGGCAATTTCAAGATATGTAGCCACCGCACCAATTGAAGTAAACAGGGCATATTCCCCGGCCGAAGCCAAATTAAAGAAACTGGCGATAAAACCCTGTACCGGATTCAAACCTGCGTTACGTGCCACAATGCCGAGCGAAAAGGAAACGGCAAAATATCCAAGCCCAATAGGAATCCCGTCCCGAATTCCTTCCAGAAATGCTTTGTTTTTCATATTCCTACCAAAAAAAATAGCTGCCTGAAAAACACAATCATGCCCTCCAGACAGCCATATTATATCAATTTTTTAGGAATTTGCCAAATCCTTCAGTTCCTCAAGCATTTTTGGGAGTTCCGTTGCCATGTTTTCGTTTGTAAACTGGCATGTTCCGACCTTTTCGTGACCGCCGCCGCCATATTTGAGCATGAGGCTTCCGACGTTGACCTTGCAGGTCCTGTTCAAGATGCTGTATCCCACAGCCGCAGAGCATCCCTGACCACCACGACCGCTTACAATCCATGCGGAGATGTTCTGCTCGGGGTACATGCTGTAGATCATGAAACGGTTTCCTGTATAAATCGGATCAACACCGCGCAAGTCAGATATGATGAGGTTTCCTTCTACAACAGTGTGGGCCTTAACCATTTCCTTGAATTTTTCGGTCTGCTCATTGTACACTTCAATCCTTTCCTTTACGTCCGGCATGGCAAGGATTTCTTCTGTGGTTTTGTCACGGCATGCAACCATGAGCTTTTCCATCAGCTGATAGTTGGATACGGTAAATTCACGCCATCGTCCAAGACCTGTTCGGGGATCCATCAAGAAGCCCACAAGAATCCAGCCCTGGGGATTTTGAATCTCGTCAATCGTCAGGTTTCCGGAATCTACCTTGTCTACGGCCACCATCAGGTCATCAAAATTGGGGAATTTCTCCTTTCCACCGTAATATTCGTAAATGATGCGGGCACATGAAGGTGTAATGCGGCTTTCTCCCTTGTATTTTCCTTCAAGCTGGTTGCGCTCAAACTCACTTGAATGGTGGTCAAACCACAGCCCACAGCCTTCAACAAAAGGAACATTTGCAAGACAATCATTACTGTCAATAGGGACAAGCCCATCCTGCAAGTCTTTTGGGTGCGCAAACTTCCAGTGATCAATTATACCAGCCTCAAGCAAAAGAGCTCCACAAGCCAGTCCGTCAAAATCTGAACGTGTAACAAGTCTCATTCCCATATCTTCAAAACCTCTTGAATTGGATTATAAATCATTATAACATGGATATTGGAAAAAAGATATTGAAAAATTCAATTTTTTATCGGAAGGAGTTTAAAATGAAGAAGTTAGCATTGTTTTTATCACTTCTCTTAATCCCTGTGAGTGTTTTTGCAGGCGGTGGCGGTTATTTTGACGATCAGTTTCCACGTTTTACCCATGTCACCCTGGATTTGACCAAAAAATATAGCGACGACTTCACGCAGAGGGATTTTTATACGGTCTTTGAATGTGAGGCACAGATTCCTAATACAGGCAGAAAAATTGAAGTTCCAGCGGGAACAAAACTTAAAATCCTTTCAATTACGAAGGATTTAAAATTCTGCCATGATTTTGACAGGGATGAATATAACAACACAATCCATGGCATCATCTATTATGATTATTTGTGTGAATTCAAGGTAAAGGGAACAGCTTACAAAGGCCTTGTTCCGGGATTTTGCGTTTCAACAGAAGTTCAATCAATAACAGTGAATGACGGAACGACTTATAAACTGCTTGGCATTAACCTTGCAACAACCAGCATGTTTTACAGCCGCCTAAGGGACTGCAACAGCTTTGAGGAAGTCAATTCAAAAATTCAAGACATATTGGGCGACTATCTGTTTTTAGAAAGCCTGTACATGAACGAAGCTAACAAAATGGAACTTGCATTGATCATCCTGAACACAAAGACAAACAGCTTTGCAAATGTAATTGTTCAAACCGGTAAATTCATGGATTTCATGCCAAAAGGTTATGCTTCTCTGACATACGAAAAAAATCTTCCACTGCCTGTAATCATCTTATGCTACACAAATTACAACGGCGGATTTGGTGGCGGTGCTTTTGAATATACATGGTATGCCTTAAATCCGGAAACAGGAAAGGGCTTTTTTATCTGCCAGTGCTCTTATGTAAGTGCTGAATCCTGGGACGGAAATCATGAAATAAAATTTGACAGCCGCGGATGTACCCTTAGAGTAAATGAAATAGATGACTATCAGCAAAGGATTCAAAACAGATATGACATCTACAAGCAGAGTAAGAATTCCCCCTATGTCTTCGACTCTTATGTTGACACTTCATTCTTAAATGATGACCGCTTGTGCAAGGATTATTATTATTTTAATTCCGTAAACCTTCGCCTTCGTGAATTGGAAAATACGGATTCAAAGACAAAGGTGACAATGGGTAAAGGCTGTCAGTTGAAAGTGATTCAAGTGGGCAAGCTTGAAAAAATCGACGGCATAACGTCAAACTGGGTTAAAGTTGAAATTGAAGAAGGCAAAGACAAAGACGGGAAAAAAATAACACCCGGAACTACAGGCTGGTGCTTTGGCGGATATTTGTATTTGAATTAATTCCTATGGTTGTAGCATAGCCCTTCTTTTGATATAATAGATTCACTGGAGCAATAAAACAAATGAAAAAGACGACAAAACGCCGCATAAAAGTCATAGCCCTGATCATTCTTGTTTTGATTCTGGGTGCACTTATTTTTGCAGGAAACTATCTTATGACTTTTGCCCTGGCACGCAAGGATGGTTCAGCCAATAATGTTTCACCGGCTTCTTCACTCAGCGAACAGGATAAATCTATAATCGCCGCAAACCGAGAGGTATTCAAGCAGCAGGTTGAATCATGGCGCAACGAAACCCCTTCAACCCTTGTTTCAATTCAATCAGATGACGGACTCAAGCTTTCTTCCGAAGTATTCATCAATCCGGAATCAAACAATTGGGCAATCACAATCCACGGATATAATGGTGGCCGCCACTACATGGACAACGTTGCCTGCCAGTATTATCAGCACGGATACAACATCCTTCTTCCCGACCTGAGGGCAAACGGTGACAGCGAAGGCAAATGGAAGGGCATGGGTTATCTGGACAAGGACGACATCATAAACTGGATAGAATATCTTATTGAACAATACGGTGACATCAAGATTGTGCTTCACGGCATTTCAATGGGTGGTGCAACGGTAATGATGGCATCCGGAGAACAGCTTCCATCAAACGTAAAGGGCCTGGTAGAAGACTGCGGTTACACTTCCGTTTGGGACATCTTTGACGATGAAATCCACTATCTGTATCATCTTCCGGCCTTCCCTCTCATGCATGTTGCAAGCGGCATTTCTAAAGTGCGTGCGGGATATTCCTTTGGCGAAGCATCTTCCCTAAAGGCCATTGCCAAAAACAACCTTCCCGTCCTGTTCATCCACGGAGACAGCGACACATTCGTCCACACGGAGATGATAGACAAAGTTTACGATGCCTGCAATTCCACAAAGGAAAAACTTATTGTAACAGGAGCCGGCCACGGTGAATCCTACCTCCGCGACCCCGACCTCTACTTTGACACCACATTCAATTTCCTAAAGAAAAACTGCGGCATGTGAGTTTGGGATAATATGAAAAAGCAATTTTACCTGCCTGCCATTTTCTTTATCGCATGCATTTCCCTCGTGTCCTGTGTTAGTGCCGGAAAGAATGCTGAGCCTGAATATCTTATCAAGGCAAAGAGGGACAATGGTTTTGTTTCGGCATATAAGGCATTTTTTGCCCTGGATGGTGAAAGTCTTTACAAGATTTCAGAGCGGAAATATGATGATCTGACTCTTGGCGATGATTCAAAATACAAGGTGATACAAGTTGACTCCATTTCCTTTGATGTAACGGCTACCGGTGATGATCTTTCCAAATGGAATGTGTCCTTACCCTACGATTATGAAAATCAGGCAAATCCTTACACAAGGGAAACCCTAATCGCGGATTTAACCAAGATGGGAATAACTTATACAGGCTCCCTTTACGTTTTGGTCACAAGATTTGATGATTACAAGATTGTTCAGGTGACGAATCTGGACGGAAACTCTGTCATCGACGAATGCTATGCCCTCTTCAAAAACGGTTCACGCCTCCCACTTTCAAAGAACATTGATCTCAGCAGCATCTCGCAGATATATCGCTTAAAGTAAACCTGGGATATCAAGGTCATTTTGCTGGAGGAGGATTTCATGGGACAGATTGCCACAAGAGACGGATACAAACTCCACTACGATGAATATGGAAACGGTAATCGTGTGATTATTTCCGCACAGGTTGGTTTTTATCCCAAAGGAATGCAGCAATACATGGCAAAGATGGGCTATAAGGTTTACTGCCTTACCTTAAGGGGGTTTGCTCCGTCAGATTATGTTGAAGAAGATTACGGTGAGGATTGGTACGATGTTTTCGCTGATGACGTGATATGCCTTGCCGATTCTCTGGGGCTGGACAAGTTTACCTACATGGGTGCTTCCCATGGTTCAGGAGTAGGATGGCATCTTGTTCTCAGACATCCTGAACGCGTGAATGCATTTGTTGCCGTTGTTCCTGGGCCTCACAGTCTGGATGAAGGAGTTATGTCATACCGCCAGATGTTGATGCAGGGAATCATAGACGCACCTCCACCTTTTGACCCTCCGATATACAATGATAAAGCAAGATCAGAGCGCAGACTTGAGCGTGAAGAAAAAATCAGAAATGCACCGGAAGCCGATGAGCGTGAGAAAAAAATTGACTATGGCCGCCCCCTCTTAAAATGCAAAAATGAAAAGACCCTTTGCGAAAAACTTTCTCAGATTCACATTCCAGTTTTGATGATTGGTGGTATGGAAGATCCGATAAGCACGCCAGACCTCATGCTGCGAAGTGCCAAACAGCTCCCCAACTGCAAGCTAGTGATTTATTCAAATTGTGGCCACAACATAGATACAGATTTAGTCGAAGAAGCGTCTGGAGAAGCAGACAGATTCCTTTCCAATGCCCTTGGTCGTGGTAAATGCTATGATCCGGTAGTTAACGAGTGATTGTCAGTCAAAAGAATTAAAAATTTCACTCACCATTTCACATGAAGCAAATCCTTCACAAAACGCAGAGGCACTACCCGAACTGATTCCCATCAAGAAAGCCTTTTTGGTATCCGAGGTCTTGATGTATTCTGAAATGAAGCCTGCCACCATGGAATCCCCCGCACCAACGGAATTCAAAACCTTTCCCTTGGGGGCCGCCTTTTCAAAAACATTTCCATGCTCGTCCACAAGCACCGCACCTTCGCCCGCAAGAGATACAAGTACATTCCTTGCACCAAGCTCACGGATTTTTTTTGCATGGGGAATTACATCGTCACGTGTATTTAATTCAACATCAAAGATTTGACCAAGCTCATAATTGTTGGGCTTAACAAGAAGCGGTTTGTATTTCAGGGCTTCCATCAGAATACGTTTTTCCGCATCCACAACAAAGTTGATTTTCCTGTCCGCAAGTTTTTCCATAATCACTGCATAAAAATCATCCGGCAAAGTCCGAGGTATGCTTCCTGCCAAAACAAGAATGTCGTTTTCTTTCAGGGCATTCAACTTGTTGAACAGTTCTTCTATTTCTTCTTTTTGAATCGCAGGGCCATTTGCATTGATTTCGCTTTCCTGGTCCGACCTGATTTTTACATTAATCCTGCTGAGTCCATTTTTAAGATGAACAAAATCCGTCATGATATTTTTGTCGTTCAACTGGCGTTCAATTTCCCGCCCCACAAATCCCGCCACAAAACCAAGGGCACAGCTTTCTACTCCAAGATTTTTTAGCATCAGCGAAACGTTTATTCCCTTTCCACCGGCCATGAATTTTTCTGATGAACTGCGGTTAACAATGCCGGCTTCAAACTGTGGAACTTGAATCATATAATCCAGCGAAGGATTGACGGTTAATGTATAAATCATTGTGCCCTCATTCTATCACATTTTGAATAAATATGGTATAATGACTTTAAGGATGTTAACATGACAAAGACAGAAGAGATTAAGGCAGATAATCCCTACATGCAGATTGCCATTCAGGAAGCATTAAACGGAATCCTAAAGGGACATGGCGGACCATTTGGAAGCGTGATTGTTAAAGACGGGAAAATAATTGGCAAAGGCCACAACATGGTTTTAAAGAACAATGATTCAACGGCACACGGAGAAATAATGGCCATACGTAAGGCAGAGAAAAATATCCGTTCCCATGACCTAAAAGGAGCAGTTTTATACACGACAGGTGAACCCTGCCCCATGTGTCTTGCGGCATGTCTTTGGGCAAACATTGAAAAAATTTATTATGGCTGCACTGTTGCCGATAACGCAGACATAGGTTTCAGGGACGAATTGTTTTACGGCAAATTTGGAGGCAAACAGAATTTTAGCGGCTATCTTGAAGAAACCGACAGGGAAGCATGCCTGAAACTTTTTCAGAAATACAAATCCCTGAATGTCCAAAAATACTAAAGGCAGACAACCTTCTGGCACAGGGCGGAAATATCCTCCGCAGAGAAATCTCGTTTGGATGCCATTTCTTCTATCTGCTGTGGAGTGTATTTGTCTTCGGGATAGAGCAGTACAAGAGATTCATCATCCTGATTCAGGAAGTTGGTTTTGCCGTAGTCGGTGTAGCGTGTGGCCCCAATGGAAATCAAAGCGTATTCAGGGTGACCAAGTGCACGCAAGTATGTGCCAATATTTTCTGCAGGTCCCTCGTCTTTCTGGCCGTTCAGTTTTTGCAGCATCCAGTCTGTGAGTTTTTCGAAAATATAGGAATAATCACGGATGGCACTGTCTTCTCCATATTGATAGACTTCCTTGCCCCTGAGCAAGAATGAAGTAATCCTGTAGTGGCTGATGTTTCCTTCTCGAGTAAACGAATCCATTTCCAAAAGATGACTTGAAACACCCTTGCTTGACTTGCCCCAGTTTTTCTTTAGGCTTATTTTCTTTGCGCCTTCTTTTCTTATGGAACAGTCATTTGACGCACCAAACAAAAATGGTGTGAGCTTTGTAATTTTCTTTTCTTGCCATTCAAGTCTGCATACAATGGCACATTCACTTTCCATTTGAATTTTTTCTTCATCAACTGGATAAATGATTTTTTCCGGGTCAAATGGATAAACATGCAAAAACGGAGGAACAAGATCCTTTTCGTTTACCGGTGGAATGTAAGTCGGGAATATTGCCTTTGGAGCAATTTCTTCTTCTGTCTTTATTCCAATAAAATCCTTATCCTCTCCTGCCTGTTCCAAATGTCCCGTAAAATTTCCTGCAACACCAAATGCCGGAATCTGCTTAAAGTCCAAATTCATTTTCTTCCTCTTGTTCAATTTGAATTGTCTTTGCCTCAAATCCACCCAAACCGCTTCCGATGGGGTACACAATTTCTTTTGTAAATCTTCCTTCTGGAGTTATGCCGACAACATCAACCGGAAGATGTCCCGATGGTTCGCTTTGTCCAAATGCCGACGCTATTGCAACCGGAATGTTCGGACCGTAACCCAAAGTTTCTCCGTAATATGCTGTGGGTATCGTTTCCATTTCCTGGGCACCGTAACATGTAACAATCGCATCTGCTTGGGAATAAAGGGCCGCATCATACGGAAGTGTCGCACAAATCACACTGACCTTTTTTCCTGCCTCATGTGCGAGCTCTATGGCATCAAGCACAAATCCAAAACGACTCATTTTATTTGAATAACCCAAAAGTTGCGAAGGAATCTTCAGCTCCGAGATTATAAGAATCGAATCTGCCTCAAGAATCTGTTCCTCAAATGCAGAAACCGGTTTTGAGTTATATGTTGCAATCTGAATGTCTGCATCCTTTGGAATCACCTTCTCTTTCTTTAACACAGAGAGGGCATAATTCACCGACACGTCTTCTGTCTTGAACGGATAGAATATAAGAACTCTTTTGCCATCCTTAACATCAATCGGAAGGGCACCGTCATTTTTTAACAGCGTGATTCCCTTTTGCGTAATTTCCCATTCCAGCTGATGGTTTGCCTGTGAACCGACTGTTTTTTTTGCCGCTGAGGTCTTACGGTTCAAATGTCCTTTGTCGTAATCCATTATGCCGTTTCGGATTTTAAGCTCAAGAATCCTCTGAACCGATTCATCTATCCTCTTTTCCTGAATGTCTCCCGATTCAACTTTGGAAACAAGGGCCGCTATAAGTTCTTCAAATTTATTGATTTGATTTTCCGTGCTGATGTCACCCGCCATAAGAAGGATGTCCACACCCGCATTGATTGCAAGAGTGGCCGCATCAACTGGTAGAAAATGTTTTGTTATCGCTCCCATGTCCATTGCATCGGTGGTTATAACGCCATCAAATCCAAGGTCTCCGCGTAAAACATCCGTAATCATTTTATGCGAAAGTGTTGCCGGAAGATAAACAGGCTTTTTGGTAGAGATTGAAGTATATGTCTCCTTCTCTATTTCCGGAAACTGAATGTGGGCTGTCATCACTATCTGTGCACCCGCCTCAATTCCCGCCTTAAATGGTACAAGCTCCAGATTTTTCAGCTCTTCATAAGTTCGGTTGATTACGCTAAGGCCGACATGTGTATCTGTGGCTGTGTCTCCATGTCCCGGGAAATGCTTGACTGCAGAAATAACACCCGCATCCTTGAAACCCTGTATGCTTGAGGCAACCATTTTTGCCGTTATATCCTGATCACTGGAAAAAGAACGCAAGCCGATTACTGGATTTGAAGGATTGTTGTTTACGTCAGCGGTAGGTGCAAAATTCACATTGAATCCGACTGCCTTTATTTCTGAACCAATAAGTTCAGCCGCCTTTTGTGCAAGTTCCGGATTTTCTGTGGCACCAAGAAGCATGTTGCCCGGCATCCAGCATCCTGTCTTTAGACGGAAAACATTCCCCCCTTCCTGATCAACAGCAACCAAAAGTGGAATCTGCCCATCACCAGAAAGAGATGCATTCTGGACATCATGTATAAGCTTTGTGACTTGAACTGTACCGGTAATGTTTTGATTAAAAAGAATGACACCGCCAAAATCATACTTCTGTAAAATCTCTGCGGTTCTGCTATCCAACTCGGTTAAGGGAGCGCCTGTCCGATTATCCCTGCCCCGTACATAAAAAGAGGGCATCAGCATCTGACAGATCTTCTGTTCAAGAGACATCTCCTCCAGAATACGATCAGCCAGGGCCGACACCCGCTCTGATTCGGAAATTGAACTCTGGGAAAACGAAAAGCTAGCTATTAAGGCAACACAAATCCATGCTGTCCAAAATTTATGCCTCAGAGTCAAAAATCCTCCAAAAAATCATCAAGCCTTTTTATCTGTTTTTTTTACACATACAAGGCTTAGGACCAAAGCCACCGCATACAGGGCAACTGTTGCATAAAGCACTGCCTGATATCCAACTGGATTCACACCGTTTGCGTCAATCTCTCCAAAGTGATTAACAATCCATGTTGCCATCTGGTTACCGGAAAGGCCTGCAAATGCCCATGCAGAAAGCGTGATTCCGTGAATTGCGGAGATGTTGCCCATGCCATAGTGGTCGGAAAGCAGTGTCGGTACGTTGGAGAAACCGCCGCCATAGCCTGCGTTCACCATGAAAATCAAGGCGAGTACAAAGATGATCAGTATGATTGAACCCTTGCCGTTCTGAATACCACGGGTACCGATGACGATACCTGTAAACATAATGGAAAGGATGAAAATCAGCTTGTAGATTGTATTCCTGTCGCGAAGCTTGTCAGCCCAGGCAGAGAATCCCAGACGACCACCCGCGTTAAAGATGGCGGAAATTGTAGAGATGATTCCGACGGATCCAGCCAGACCAATGCACTTGACGATGGCCTTTTCCTGAGAGATGAGGGCCAGACCACAAGTGATGTTGATGTAGAACATGAGCCAGATGCCGATGTAGTTTGCAATCGGTTTTGTCTTGAGTGTGGCGATGATTCCCTCGTCCTTTGACTTTGTCTGTGGTTCAACCCAGTCAGCCGGTTTTGCCAGAAGGAGGTGACCCAGGAACATCATTACAAAGTAAACTGCCGCCAGAATGTAGAACATCTTGTAGATGCCTGTTGGACCAAGATTGTCCAGCATACCCTGCATTATCGGAGAAGCAATTGCCTTGGCCGCACCGAAACCCGCTACCGCAAGACCCGTTGCCAGACCCTTTTTGTCCTTGAACCAAAGCATGAGCGTCTTTACCGGAGAAAGATAACCGGTTCCCAAACCGATTCCCATTACAAAACCATAGGAGACATAGATTCCTACAAGAGCCAGAATGCTGTGCTGATGCTGACCGCCGTAGAAGATGAAGAATCCCGTGCCAACCATACCCAACGTAAAGCAAATTGTCGCTATAAGGGAAGATTTGTGGATGTTGCGTTCAACAAGATTGCCCATAAAGGCTGCAGACATTCCAAGGAAGAAAATGGCAAAGCTAAAAGCCCATTCAACTGCACTTTTAGAAAAGCCGATGTAATTTGCGATTTCCTGACTGAATATTGACCAACAGTAAACCGTACCAATACTACAGTGCAAAAGCAATGCCGGGATTGCCGCACGAACCCATTTGTTTTGAATATTCTTCATTTTCAAGTACCTTTCCTATATTATATCCATTTTGCCACAAAATATCAATTATATGGGGGGAACGTTGAAAAACACCCGACCATCCTATATAATACCTTAAGGGGGCACACTTTGAACGACAAAACAGCGGATTTTGACAGGGGGGCACTGATTCAGCTTGCCTTGGATAATTTGAAGAATTCCTATGCTCCCTATTCAAACTACAACGTATCTGCGGCGGCCTTGATGGGATCCGGAAAAACCTATACCGGGGTGAATGTGGAAAACGCTTCCTATCCGGCCGGCATCTGTGCGGAACGAAATGCCATTTTTCATGCAGTTGAATGTGGGGAACGTAAAATTACGGCAATAGCAATAGTGGGAGGCCCGAATTATCAGGTCAAGGATTATTGCGCTCCGTGTGGAATATGCCGTCAGGTAATGAGGGAATTCTGCAACCCCCAGGAAATGCGCGTAATTGTCGCAAAATCCCCCACAGACTACAAGGAAATGTCTCTGGAGGAACTTTTGCCACTAAGCTTTGGTCCCGATGCCCTTGGCCTGTGAGTAGAATTAACGATTTGGCGTAACTTCCAAAGTTTTATTTCAATACATAGGTTGAAATTATTTTTCCAATTCTACAAATATCAACATTTCCTTTGAATTCAAATTGTGCCGTAAAACCATTTGCATATTGGATGAATAATTCTGTATCTGGGAAAATTTCCATAAAGCCTTGGGTCTGTATTTCAAAAAACTGAATCGTTGAATAAGGAAGTGTAGAGAAGGACTTCCTTTTGCCCGTAATTCCTTGAACATCAATAGAAATGATTCTTTTGTTTGTGAACACTACCTGATCACGGATTGTTTTGAATGCATCAAGTATTTCTTCACCTTCAATCAAGAAAGAAGAAACCTCATTTCTTACATTTGAGACATCAATTTGTTTTAAATTGAAAACTGAATTCTTGTTAAAATTTATCATCTTTTCCTCCTGGTTATACCGTAGACAGCTTTTCTGCCTGCCGGTTATGAAACTTTGTTATGGCAAAATATTTCTTATACAAAATAGTATATCTTTTGTTATTATACCACGAAACACAGGTTCCTCAAATAAATACACGCTCATTTCTTCACCACGATGGTTAGCATGACTAGATCTTCCTCTCCTGTATTGACGATAGAGTGTTTCGATCCTTTCGGGCAGATGTGCATGATTCCAGGTCGAAGATTTTCCTGTACGCCGTCACAAAATGCTTTACCTGTGCCGCTGATGATGTAGTTCATATCATCGCCAGACTCCTGCTTATGTGAACCAATGCTTCCACTCGCCATAACATTAGTTTAACTTAGAATGCGTACATGGCGCGTATTTTTGCGTGAACGTAGTGAACTAAGCAAAAACCGTTACATAGCATTCTCAGGTTGAAACTTTTGTTCTATGCTCTTTCTTCTTTATATATCCATATTCCTGTATATTCTTTGATTACTTCCAATTTTCCTTGAATTATATTATTTTTCATTGAATCACCAAAAAAACCGCCCATTATTCTTCCAGCTTCTTCATAATTAGTAAATTTGTAATCAGTTTCAATTATGTACTCATTAAACCCATTATTAACAAGTTCGTGATAAAAGGTTGAGAGTTTTTCTCCAGGTGGATTTGGTTTTTCTACATTTGTTCCCATTGTTTCAATAAAAACGACTTCCTTTGCTCTCTTTTTTGATTCTGTAATTAACATTTTAGTATATTGATTCTTATTTTCATTGTCTTGAACAACTAAATGACCAAAACTCCATCCTTCAATTATTACGTCAAATTTATTTTCAATCGTATTTATTTTATTGTTATCAAGAATTGAGTATATTATTTTATCCGACCATCCCGATAAGTTTACTTTTGCTTTATCAATCATATGCTGTGAATTATCGTAAAGGTAAGCTTTTTGAACATTATTTATATAGTTTTTTGTAACCCTTCCAGTTCCAACACCAAATTCACAAACAATTTTATTTTTCCATTGAATATTACTGTTAAGAAATTCGTAAAGATTGTTTTTATAATCTTCATGATTAACTAATTCATCATACAAGTCAGAATAACTTTGATAGACTTCAAACATATTTGCCATATAATTTCCTTTTTATGAAAATCAATTTCACAAAAACAGTTTTTGATTATCTTCTTTTCTTCCCGCGCGGAACGTCCATAGAACAATTGGTTGTACCGCAGCAGGCTTGACCCGCTGTCGGCTACGAACCTTTGTTAGGACATTTTTACCACTTTATTATTAATTTATGTTCGGAATCCCTTATTTTTCCTAAAACACAAAGAACAAAATCTCTAATAGAAAAAATTGTTATCGGTAAATACGGAATTACGGCCAGAATGATTGAAAGAAAAAGAGATTTCGATTGATTTAGATTAAAAGTATATGAATTTATAAGAAAAGATTCAAGAAAATTTGAAAAACCATATAAAATTAGATTAAATAAGGTACGAAAAATCTTTACTACTATAGGCAAACCAAGTACTAATTTAATAATTCCAATAGTTATATTTTTTGCATAGAATCTGTCTATTCCGAATATTCCTAAAAATCCTGAAAACAGAATTAATTTTGTCCTGCTTTTTTCTGAGGCTTCAATTTCTAATTCTTTATTTTCATTATCATTTGAGACAATTAAAGTTCCTGTTGATAAATAGAAGCATACAGTACTTATCAATGTAAAAATATATGTTATAGATTGTAAAGCAGAAGAAAGAATTGCTTTTGCAGCAAGATATTCTGAGCCTTTCATTCCTGACAGCATTGCTGAAATTGTCGAAACGAATGGATTTGAAAATAATAATGTTATAAATAGGAAAAAATATAAGGCTATTATTGCACGATTTCTATTGTTTGTCTTTTTTATATAACAAAACAAACCTACTATTACTAATAAAACAAATCTAATAAGAATTTCTTCATACAGAAAAACGGTAACATTTAGTGTAGACTCACTAAAGAGTTTAACAATTTGTTTTTGAAAAACAATAACAAATATTGTACATAAAAATGCTGCCACTCTTGTCCAAAAAGCAATCAATCCTGTAATTTTTGAAAATTTATTCATATTCTCTTCCTTAAAAGCACGCCAGTGGCGTGTCGTCCTAACAACTGGTTGTACCGCAGCGGGCTTGACCCGCTGTCGGCTACGAACCTTTGTTATGTCAATTATATTTCTTATACAGAATTAGATTTCTTAATTTTTTTTCCTTAAGAATTATTCTGTACAATTTTAGAATCTACGCTTCTATTATTCTATTTTTCCCAAGCGGCGTAAAGCCGCGTACTACCGCTTCTTCGCGTAACCCTCAAAGTTCAATTTCATTTAGAAAGCAAGCTTGACTTGCTTTCTTAAATATTCTATATTTGAATTTCGATAATGGTTTGAAATTCTTCTTCCTCTCGTCCTTCAATACTTAGATTGCCTTCAATATAAAATTCATATTTTCGTTTTCCAATTTTTTTAACTTTATTTATTTGTATCCAACCAGCAAAAATATTTTTATTTGCTAATTCTCTAATGCAATCAATTGTTTTTATTTCAGTTCCATCGGTATTATTATAATATTCAATTTTTCTCATGTTGTAATCCTGTTTTA
>JAEEGJ010018672.1_pt1 | contig 15434 bp, 6 predicted proteins | sample 8958761 | NCBI WGS metagenome assembly JAEEGJ01 (sample SAMN16246546, study PRJNA631951) | gut metagenome | biome: gut microbiome; feature: rumen; material: RS-attached | host: Bos | place: Iran: Karaj | collected 2018-10 | reverse complement strand
TATTTTCTTTTGCCATATCGGCATACTTTGTTTCGTAGTAACGATAGTCGACATAAATGCCTTCTTCGTAAGAAACGTAAGCGGCTGGTTTAACACCATTAATACCACCACTGACGACCATTGCGTCAGCACCACCACGGGCACTGTCCCATCTTGGAGAAGAGGTATTGGTATAACTCTTATCTGTACCATAGGATCTCATTGGTGTGCCATCAGCGTTAAGCATGGTGTCTTGTGGAGCATAATACTCAGTACCGTTGATATCAACTAAGTTTGTTTGAGCATTATCTGAGAAGTTTTGGAATGTTGGGTCTAATGTGAAGTCTCTTGCCCATGTGTCAACTGTACGACCACTTGGGTTAACTTCACCAGAGAGGATACGGCCAATCGCCATTGGGCCAACATCGCCAGGGTTACCAACCCAAAGAACACCAGAGACTTGTGGGTCATCTTGGAATTGACCACATTCGAAGATATTACTGGAGTTAATGATCATGATGATGTGATCAAAATGTTCATGTAATAAATCAAATAAGGCTTGTTCGTTGTCTGATAATTCTAATGCGTGTTTGTTGGAAATGGCTTTTGAGCTGGAATTGGTCTTAATGCTATCGTGACAGTTACATGTTTTAACGTCACAACCTTCAGAACCTTCACGGGCGATAACCATAATCGCGGCATCACCGTATTCGGAGAAGGAATCCACTAAACCGTCTTCAGCAAGGACTGATTCAATTGGAGTTTCACCGATGGTAACTTCGGAATTACCTTTCCATCCATCGTTACCATTTGTACGGCCACTGCCAGATTTACTATTGCTAGTATAGAAAGCATCAGTAATTGGGTTTTGATCAAAGCCAGCAGCAGTTAAGGATGCTTTTAAGTTGAGGGTTGAATCACTACCGACACTACCATCGATAGAACCTGAACCTGAACCAGCACCACCTCTTGCGAGTTTGATGGAAGCTTTGCCAACGACAGAAACGCTTTCCGTACCAGCCATTGGTAAGAAGCCATCGTTCTTTAAGAGGACGAAGCCTTCATCAGCCATTTGACCGTTTACTTCTTTAGCGAACGCGACATAGTCAGCTTTTGCATCGTACTCACCAATAAATTCAGCGTTAAGACTGATTGGATTGGCGTGTAAACATAATGGAAGAGCTAAGGCGGCTAAAAAAGCTGGAAATAAAACTTTTTTCTTCATATGTCTTTTCCTTTCATATCAAAATGCCAGTTTGCCTCTAAAGAGTGCAAACCAATAAAAGAAAACTATCTTTTCAATAATTCCTTTATTTGCATCTGTACGCTTATTATATAACGCGCAAGGGGCAATTACACGACAATAATAATTGTGGTTACACGATTATTTTAGGATTTATAAATAGCCTTTTTGTAAAACAAATTTAACAAAATATGGGAAAGAGCTTAGACGTGTATATAAAAAGACCACTCGATATTACGAGCGGTCCTTTTAGTTAGCTTAGGAAAAATTATCTAGCGATTTTTCTTTTTCTGTCGATGAATAAGGCACCAATAGCGATGATGCTAAGAGCGGTCATGCTGAGTAAGGAAACTTCAATTCCACCGAAGCAACCTTTCTTCTTTCCGGATTCTTCTTCACCACCATTGTCTGGTTCTTCTGGATCAACATAGGTTTCAGTTTCAGCGTCATCACCAATTGCGGTAATAACAAGCTCAAGTCTCGTACCTAAAATGGTATTACCATCTTTAGCTAAAACGTGGATGAACTTATTAACTGGTTTACTAACTGTACCAGAGATGACATTGCCGTTTAATTCTAAACCTTCTGGTAATGGTGTGAATTCATCGATGGCTAATTCATAACCACTGATTTCATCAGGAAGATTAATCTTAATATTGACTTCTTTACCAACGGAACTTTCGAAGTAATTACGTGGTGCACCATCAAATGTTAAGCCAGCTTCTGGAATCTTGGTCTTATCAATAGCGGCACATTTTGCAGCACTATACATTGTATCGTGAGCGGCTTTTCTAACAGCATACCACCATGAATAAGATGGGGTACCGTTATAAGTTGGGCAACCTTGAGTTGAATCCCATGTGCAGAGGACATCACCTTTATAGCTAGAACCATCTAATTGTTGGCTGTCACCAGCTAAAATACGGTTATTGATATTTTCATAGTATTTTCTATCGAAAGCACTATTGCTATGGTGGGTCATATCAGAGAAGACTTGACCTTTGAAGCCCCATTCATTACGGAGAACTTCAGTTAATAATGGATAGCTAGCAGCACTTTCCATTAAACCAATACGGTTATAAGAAGACATAATGCCAGTGGCTTTACCTTCTTGGACGACATATTGGAAGGCTTTTAAGTAGATTTCACGTAAGGCTTGTTCGCTTAAGAATGCCGCGACACCTTCTCTATGTTTTTCTTGGTCATTGACCGCGAAGTGTTTGAAGAAGCAATAGATACCACCATCGGTAGCACCAGCGACAACTCTACCACCCATACGACCACTGACTAATGGATCGGCTGAATAATATTCAAAGTTTCTGCCACCAAATGGAGAACGGTGAAGATTAACAGCTGGACCACACCAACCATAGGTATTGTTGGTATAAATTGTTTCGTTACCGATACATTTGCCTTGTTCGTTAACTAAATCAACATTGTATGTTGCAGCGGCGATTGGCAAGCAGACCCAATAGACACCACTGGCGCCTTTAAATTTTTGTGGACCATCTTGAGAAGTGATACTTGGTTTACCTGTACCATTAATAGCTGGGTTTTGATCACCACCAGTACAGAAGTTAAGTAATTCAGCATAGGTCATTTGATTCATGAATTCATCCCATTTTGGATCATCATAATCAAGGTTATAGAGTTCACTGAACTGCATTCTGCTACTTGGAGCGCTATTTGGTTGCTCCCAACCAAGGGCTTCGATATCTTCTTTACTCTTATATGCGGCTTTTGGCATATATTCGTAATTTGTGACATCACTATCGATATCAGCAGGAGTAAAAGCGTGAGTGAAGTATTCTTGGATACGGCTATTCGCGCCTAATGTTCTATCTTCCACTGTTGGGTGAGTTGGGAATGTTTCATCCATATTCTTACGAGAGAATTGGGTGAATTCGAAGTCATCTTCACTTGGTAAAGAAGAATAGAAACCGCGATTGGTAAATCTATTTTCAACTTTTTCACCTGTGTAGCGGTCGACTTCGTATTTGATACCGCCTTCAGCGACTTTGAAATCAATATTAGCAATTTCTTCGTGAGCATTTTTATTTAAGGAGATTTGATAATCACCACCATCTAATTCATAACCGCAGAAATCGTTGTTATTGGCGTCAGAGAAGTCGTAGTTAGCGCAGTCTTGTGTATTGAAAGTTAATGTTAAAACTTGCTTTTCGCCTGGTTCTAATAATTTGGTCTTATCGAAAGCACATAATGTGTTATAGGCTTTTTCAATACCACCTTCAAAATAAGGAGCTTTCCAATATAATTGGACGACTTCTTTACCAGCGACATGACCAGTGTTAGTCACTTCGACTTGGACTTCCACTTTCATGTTGCCAGATTTAAGAATCTTATGGTCAATATTGGAGGAGACGATCTTTTGATCAAATTCTGTATAGCTTAAGCCATAACCAAATGGATAAATAACGCCTTCTTCGCCTTCATACCATGAATCGGCATCTTCGCCATCATTCTTAAGTTCGGCATAACGTGTTTCATAATAACGGTAATCGTAATAGATACCTTCTTCGTAAGAGACATAAGCGGATGGTCTAACACCGTTTAAACCAACATCGACAACTTTATTCTCTTCGTTTTCCCATTTTGGTTCGCCTTTATAAGAGCCTTCACTCTTAACTGGGCTACCATCAGCGTTGAACATTGTATCTTGTGCATAGTAATATTCTTCGCCTTGAGCATTTTCAACGACGTTAGTTTGTGCGTTATCAGAGAAGTTTTGATATGTTGGGTCTTTTGTGAAATCTCTGGCCCATGTATCAACTGTATGACCACTTGGGTTAACTTCACCGGCTAAGATACGACCAACAGCACCCGCACCAACGTCACCGACTGAACCAATCCAAAGGACGGCTTTAACAGCGTCGTTATTTTCGAATTGATCACATTGGAAAATGTTACCAGAGTTGATGACGATAATAACATTATCAAAAGCATCGGTAATGTAATCAAATAAGTCTTGTTCGTTATTTGATAACTGTAAGGCATGCTTATGAGAAAGAATCTTGCTACCTGGGTCAGTTTTTGTGTTATCGGTAGCGTTAATTGTCTTAACGTCACAACCTTCACTACCTTCACGAGTGATGACCATAATAGCAGCGTCGTTATAATCATTTTCCATGCTGCTCTTTAAAGCATCGGTATAAGAAGTGAATGGAGTTTCACCGATAGTAACGTCAGATCGACCCATCCAACCACCATTACCATTTGTACGGCCACTACCAGATTTAGAACTATCTTTATAGAAATTAGTTAAATCTGGGTTGATGCTAAAGCCCGCATCGGTTAATGATTTTTGTAAATCGATGTAGTTAACACCACTACTGACGGAAGCATCACCAGAACCGCCCCCGCCTTTAGCGAGGTTGATAGAGCTTTTCCCAACGACAGAAATGTTTTCATCTCCGTTCATTGGTAAGAAGTCATCAGCGTTCTTTAAAAGAACAAAACCTTCATCAGCGAGTTGGGCGTTCACTTCAAGGCCATGGGCTAAATAGTCAGCTTTATTGCCGATACCAATAAAATAAGCATCGACTTTATTGACTTTTGCCACGGACAAAGGAAGAGCAACCGCCATAAGCGCTAGAGGGAACAGTAATTTTTTGTTCATATGTTTTTCCTTTCTAAGAAAAGCGCATCTAAAACTGTTTCATAACGAATACAATCATTATTCTTTGTGCGTTTTCTTATATTTCCATTATACATTTATATTTATTTAATAAATTAAAAATATGACAAATCTATGTTTTATATACTATTTAATGGCTTATTTATTTTTTTCCTATATAATAATTGTGCTTCTAAAAGCATATGGGGTTGAATAGTTTCGACAGCGATGTGCTTAGCCTTAGTTGCAGCGGTTGGTAACCTTAAACCAAAACTAAAAATAACTGACAACAGTTATATGAGAGCTCCTAGAGCTCAATCTCTCTGCTTAGCATAGTCTACCCGATATAGGGACCGACCTTAGAGGCCGGACAGAGCATCCCCCAAGGTTTTATCCTTTCACGCTTGGAAGGGGTGTCATACCAAAAGGATAGGGAAAGAGAGTGGACTTGTTACTCCTACCGAAATTAAGTAAGTCTCGCGTAAACTAGTGAGTCAATATACGACCTTACGTTAAAAACAAATATTGTCTAAGCTGTAGATACTATTGCGGGTCATTGTTGGACGCCGGTGCGATACCGACCAGCTCCACCACTTGATAACTACTCTGGGTGACCAGAGTTTTTATTTACATAAAAGAAAAAGCCTCCACCCAACTAACGGAAGCTTTTTTTGATAATCGCTTTTTAAAAGGAGATTATAGCGATTGTTCCAAGTTAATAATAAACTCGGAGGTGAGAAGGAAATTTTGTGAACTTGCGCTCACGATGTCTATTATCCTTTTTATATCTCGTGTACGCATCTATTATTATGCTTTTTGTCCTATGACAATGTTATGAATAATAAAAGGCCAATCCTTAAGGACTGACCTATTATTTGATTAATGGATTTGATTATTATTCAACTGTTAATACCGCAGTTGCTTCATATTCTTTCCACTTGGCGGTGATTTCGTATTCACCTGGAGCTTGTAATTTCTTCTTTTCATCAATCATACCATCTGGAAGAGTCCAAGTAATTTCATTATTTGGAATGATTGGTGTGTAAGAGAGATTTTGAATCACTCTATCAAAGAACCAAGTTGAATTGATGACGAATTTTTCACCAACGTTCATCTTGTCATAGCCGTTTGTGTCAATAAAGGCCGCGACGTTTGGATAATATTTATAACCAGAAACGACGACGCTTCGACCATCACCCCAACCTGGGTGCATGTAGACATAGGCTTGTCTTTCATAGAAGTCCGCACCACCTAATGGTGTTTCAGTAATAATGATTTCAAAGTGTTCAGTGTTACTGACCATGACCACGCAGTCAAGAGATTCATCTACATCTTCTGTTTCTGGATCATCTTCTGGAGCGGTCAAGGAAGAGTTATACCAATAACCTTTGAAGTTAGTGCTGTTTGATTTACCAGCGAATAAACCATCATCCCAGAGATACATGCCAGTTAAGTAAGTATTGTATTGACCTTGATAACCTTCGGAGTATTCACCTTCGAAGACGTAGACTAAATAATGGCCTTCTCTTGTGCTTGTGTAAGAAAGTGAGGCAAGATCTTCGTTATAATAACCTGGATCTTCAGCATCTTCTGCTGGAGCTCTGAATTCGTATTTTTCTTCTTGTTTAATAACGATAGAAGCAGGATCGAAGTCATAGTCACAATCTTGAGCGGCTTGTCTCATTTCGTCGGTGATTGGACTATATTTTTCCACTGGTGCTTCTTCAGAAGAAGAAACAACTTCAGAAGAACTTGTTTGTTCGACTGTACCAGCCTTTTTCACCATGTTAGATGCAGATATTGAGCCAACAGTAACGGCACCCGCTACTACTAAGCCACCAACAGCAGCTTTAATAATTTCAGTCATTAATTTTGCCATATTATTCTTCATCCTCCTCTGCTTCGCCTAATTGATCAGGTTCTTTAACGAAGCCAATGAATGATGCAACAACTGCCACTAATTCAATCACGATTAAAGCGATGAAATAGAAGAAGTTAAGTCCGACGTTACCACCATTATAGAATACGCCTGTACCCATACCAGCAAAGAAGTCACCCATGATAAGAACATCTTTATAGATGGCTAAGCCAAACATGACAATCGCGGCTAAATGGAAGAAGCGGAATTCTGGCATAGCGAGAACCACTAATTCAATCACTAAACCTGCGATTAAGAAGATGCCGATTGTAATAGGAACATAGCTAACAGACTTGTTACCCATGACTGGAGCATCGTTAATGCTTGGGATATTTGGATTGTTGTAGGTGCTAAAGAAGATAATCATAAAGATTAATCCAATAAGGAAGACACCTGCAACCATGTAATAGCCAATGGCTTTACTTTTGAAAAAACGTTTAATGCTTTCCATAGTTGCTATCCTCCTTATTCACCACGAAGTTTTCTCTTTGTAATGGCTTCGAAAACTTCAAAGAAGATATAAACACCACCTAATAAGGAAGCGGCCACTGTTGTACCAATAGTGATACCATTTGTGCTCTTCTTCCACACTGGGTTAGATTTTTCTTCAATTTCTTCTGCGGTCACTCTGATACCACCCATCCAAGATCTACTAATCGAGTACATAACGTATTTATTCGCTCTTTGTAAATCCATGAGGATTTGGCCATCATCATTGCCTGTGACCCATTGTTTTAATTGGCTACCACGGTTACCGTCTAAGCAGAATAAGTCAGTACCACAGTGGAGCATGGCTGGACCATTTGAGTACTTATCGGTATTGCTACCAACCAAGGCATCGTCGATGATGAGACCTTGATAGCCCCATTCACCTCTCATGACATTATTCATTAATGGTTCGTGACAGGCGGCGTATCTCGCGCCGATTCTGTTATAAGAAGTCATAATACCTAAACCATGGCCTTTAGTTAAAGCGCCTTCGAATGGTTTTAAGTAGATTTCTCTAATGGCTTGTTCATTACAATATGTGTAAATTCTTTGTCTACCTGATTCTTGGTTATTTAAGAAGCAGTGTTTAATATTCATAATTAAACCTTTTCTTCTGGCTTGACCAACGATGTTAGAAGCAACGTAGTAGTTCATAACACCATCTTCTGACATATATTCAGAGGCACGTGAACCATAAGGAATACGGTTGATATTGGCGCCTGGAGCATTACATGCGGCAACACCACAGTAGAGAGCTTCTTCACCATAGAAACCACCATATTTCTTTTGCATTTCGTGGTCGAATGTACCGGTGTATGTTGGACCAGTTGGGAAACCAGTCGCCCATCTCTTATCACCGTATTGGAATTTAGCTAAGAGGCCTTCTGGACCTTCAGCGAAAGAGTTACCTCTCTTTAAGACTTTAGCGACGTCTAAGATACCACGGTTATCAGTAACGGAAATAGCGAGATCGTTTAAATCCATTTGCTTAATGAAGGCATCCCAAATTTCAGCGCCTTCTTCACCGTAGAATTTGCTCTTTTCGTCTTCGACTTTGCCCTCTAATGGGACTTTAGCCATATCGTTAAAGGTGATTAAGTATTCATTACCATCTTTATCGTAATATGGGACGTTATACATATCGCCACCATTTTCGTAATCGCCATCGGTGTAGCTTGGGCAATCTGCAGCTTTCTTATAGTATTGAGACATATCGCCATCAGCATTAGTGTCAGCAGGATTATTTGTGGTTTGTGTTGGCCATGTATCTTCCCAGTTTTGTCTATCTAAGTATGTGATTTTGGCTTTGCCATTCTTTTCTGCCATCCAGTTATAGTCGGCATCATCAAATTGGTTTTGCACTTCGACATCTTGGACATAGTGAGAAGCAGCATACTTTTCATCGTCTTCAGCGATGTTTAAGACTTTGACTGCTTCAGTATTGGCGGTATAGTCTTCACCTTCGTGGTCATAAATAGCAGTACTTGGGCTCTTTAAACCGATAATGTTATTTAAGGCTTCGTGAGCACCATTACCAACGGCGAAGTAATAATCGCCACCTTCTAAGACGTAACGACCTTTAACTTCACCAGATTCATTTTCAGAGTCGATGGAGTTATAAGTGTTGACATAGTCATATGTGCAGAGGAAGTATCTATCAAATGATAATTTAACTTCCACTTTTTCACCGGCTTTAACATCCGCTTTTTCATAAGCCATTAAGGCAATCGCGGATCTACCTAAACCGTTAGTTTTATCAAATTGGGTATATGGTTGTTGGACATATAATTGGACAGAGGCTTTGCCATCCATTTCACCAACGTTTTTAACATCCACTGTAGCTTCGATTGTGTCAGCTTCTTCGTTATATTTAACTTCTTTTAAGGTTTCCTCAAATGTTGTATAGGATAAACCGAAACCGAATGGATAACCGACTTCGTCGGCGTAGTTCCATTCACCAGCGCTACCGGTTTGTTTATAAATGCTAGAAGAGACGCCTTCAGAACTATCGGCGTGACCTTGGCCTAACACTAAGTCTTCGTATCTGGTTTCATAGTATTTATAGCCAACATAAACACCTTCTTTATAAACAGAGATTGAACTGTTTAAAGCGTTGACCATCGCTGGAGAAGAACTCGCGGATGAGGCAAATGTATCTGGAGCGTGACCAGATGGGTTAATGACTTTACCTTGGGCATCAACGCCTGTTAAGACGTGAACGATACCACCGGCACCATAATAGCCAGGAACACCCATGAATAAGGCGGCGTCAATGCCGTATTGAGGATCGTTAATCCAGTCAACAGACATGGCTAATGGAGTATTAAGCATGACGATAACTTTATCAAAGTGACCAGCATCCTTTTCAGACTTGATCATTTGTAATAATTGTTTTTCGTCATTCTTAAGATCTAATTGGCCTCTATTTGGGTCACTATTTTCTGTACCAACACGAACAAATGTCACGATTGCGGCATCGTGATATTCTAAGAATGAATCTTTCATTGCTTGAGTATAGAAACCACTGAATGAATGCTCAATTGTAGAGTTTGGATTGGACAAATCCGCACCTTGACCTGATCTGCTCAATGTGTCGTACTTATCGAAAACAGTGTGGTTAATTTCAATATTGTTGTCTTCAAAAGCTTGATCTAATGTGACAACAAGGTCATCGTTTGGTGCGGCACCACCAGCACCGGAACGGTAATAGATGTTTTTGCTACCTTGACCTAATAAAGTAACTTTGAGCTTACGATCAGCTGGTTTCTTTAAAGGTAAGCATGGCTCGCCATCGACTAAGTCGTTTTTAAAGAGGACAGAACCTTGTTCAACGAGTTCTTCACAGAATTTGTAAGAATCTCTAATCATTTCTTTCCACTTGTTTGTAGAAAGAGAGCCGTCTTCTTCTGTGTAGGCTGAGCCTTCAACTTCATCAAGATCTTCAAGCTTTTCGATCTTTGTGTTGGTTTGGTCTAAAGCGTCGTTAATTAAACCAGCGTTTTCATCTGCTAAACGTTGGCCAGCATAAACAACGGTAGTTAGCATTGCACCGACTGACGCTAAACCTAACCATAGTTTTGGCTTCATATTATAGAATTCCTTTCCCGCATATGCATGCGAATAAAAAACAGCAAAAATATTTCAGGCGAATTATTTTTTGTTTCTTTCACCTTCTATTTTATCTTTATTAGCGTGCACTACGCGTATGACTTTCATGCGTTAAGGTCGCGTATATATGTGTTAAAGGTTTTCTTTAATATCTCTTTCAAAAGCGGTTAATGCATTAACAGAATCGGTCACATTATAGATAGTTTCTGTCTCATGAATGACTTGTTTTACTTCCACTTGTTCCGCGCCGATTCTACGACGATATTCTTTTGGAGTATAACCATAATGTTTTATAAACATTCTATTCATATATTTAGGATCAGAGAAACCACTTTCATAAGAGATTTCTAATAATGTCTTTTCTTTATTTGGCATTAATCTAATGCATTGTTCCATTCTCTTAATATTGACATAATCTTGGAATGTGACACCAAAGAGGGATGTAAATAAGTGAGAGAAATGGGTTGGTGAAAGATTCTCTTGTTCAGCGAGATCTTGCAAACGGATTTGTGTTTCAAAATTAGCATCGATGTAAGAGATGATTCTTTCAATTCTTAAGTTCTTTTGTTTTAAGTTGTTCTTTTGTGCTTCAGAAATGATTTCATAAGGCACTTTTTCATAACATTTTGTTAAAACACGCGCGATATTACCTAAAATCTTAAGTTGATATAAGGAATCTTCTAAGAAATATAATTTCGCGGATTCAATTAATAGATTAATAACTTCTTTAACTTGGTTTTCATTTAAGAAGTCTCTTAAGTTACATGAATTAAAAACAGTTGTTCTAATTTGTGGGAAATATTCCCTTAAGCAGTGATTTGATATTTGTACGAACAAAAATAATGGAGCGGTATCTTTTTCTCTATCTAAAACAATATTGCTAACTGGATTTCTAGCGTAGCTATGAACTTCACCAGAATTGATTAAATAAATGTCACCTTCTTTAATATCATAAGTATGAGATTTGATCTTAGCGACACCTTCACCTCTAAGGACGATGAAGAATTCAAATTCATTATGGATATGTTCTTGTCTTAATTGAATACGGTTTACTAAAAATTTGACATGTTTAAGCTTCTCATAACGAACAAGCTCAATATCTAATTGTTTCATTTTGGCTTCGCTCCTATTAATTGCTTTAATGATTTTATCATAAAAGAAATAAAAAACGCACAATTATCTAATGACATCTTTGCGTTTTCTACATAGTTATCTTGAATACTTGATAATATACACTATGTGTATTTTTTTGGATTATTTTATGACATTTTTGATTTATTAAATTTTCAAAAAATAGGAAAAAGGCAAAATAATCATAAAAAGAAAAGAAAAGAGCCGGAAATTCCGGCCCTCTTCTTAATCTATTTGTTACAGATTAGGCAACGTACATGATTCTAACGTTATCTTGATATCTGTGACGATAGCTTTGGTTAGCGGCTTCTTTAATTGTGATGACAAGTTCACCATTAACGAGATCAGATTCTTCAAATTCGACTGTACCAAATTCGAAATAGACTGCATCGTCAACTGTGGCACCAAAATTGACACCTAATTGTTTGCCTGCACAAGTAACTGTACCCGCTTTTTCACCGACTTTAATAGAATAGTCATCAGCAAAAGCGTTATCGGCTGGAGTAGATGAACCCCAAGATGAACCACCATTTAATTTGGCGCACATAACAAATGCGACTTTGCCAGTTTTGTAATGACCTTCGCCATCAGCGGTGAGTTTAAATTTCCATGTCATCTCAGCAGATTTCGCAAGTTTGCCATCAGACGCAATAGCATCTGCTGTACCTGTGTAATCGGCTAATGCCATTTGATAACCTTCGACATCGCCTCTGGAACATGTGATAGGAGCAACGTCTTTGCCATCAGAGTTCTTAACTGCTGTGCCAGCAGAAATATTATGACCTAAAGCTGGAATAACAACATCAACTGTCTTTCCGCAAACTTTACATGTCTTTGTGCCAGCACCGGCTGCTGTACATGTTGGAGCAGTAACTTCAACGACATCATTCCAATCGTGTTCAGCTTTATCATAGATGCCATCAGCGATTGGGCAACCAGCTTCTGTACAAAGATGCCAGTGATGTGTTTCGTCGTTTAACCATGTATCTCCACCATTATGAACGTGAGATGGAGTAACATGTGGTAAACCTGTGACTTGGAATTCAAGGATACCTTGTTGTGAATAACCACCCATTGAGTAGACATCAATTGTGTTGACGCCCGCGACGAGTGAGAAGGAATTTAATGGGAAATCAAACCATAAATCTTTACTCTTATCGGCGTTGCCTTCGGCGGCTAATAATTCTTCATTGAAGTAGACTTCTTGACCATTAATTCTAACACCATAACGGGCTGGAGCACCTGTGAAGGTTTGTGTAGCTTCATCGTAGTAGTTACCACGTTTGCCATCGTTATCAATTGTTCTGAAGACTGGATAGGATGAAGTTCTTGTGAAGATTCTGAATGATAAGCCAGCTTTTTCAACAGCGGCTGGAACATTCACTTTATAAACATAGTGGTTACCAACGGAAACGGCTGGTGAAGCATTGTTTTGACCACCATCGTTTTCGGCATTGCCTGTCTTAACGGCATTATTGGTTGCACTACCATTAACTTTAACTTCGCTTGTGCCGGAAGATAAAGTCTTATCATAGTCTAGAGCAGACCAACGTAATGCTGATTTTTCACAATTAGCACAATTATGAGCTGTGGCGCCAATGTGTTGATTTTCACCTTCTGTAACAGCAGCATAGTTTTCAACTGCATCACCAAAGGCATGTCCTAAAGCTGGAATAGGTTCTTTGACGACTTCGTTACAGACTGTACAAGTGTGTTGTCTTTCACCTGGTTCGTCACATGTTGGAGCTTTATTTTGTGTCCAACCACCATCGGCTGGGAAGGTGTGGGCAATCTTAGCAACTGCTTCTTTGACAACCTTACCACAAACGGTACAAGCGTGTTGTCTTTCACCAGCTTCTTTACATGTAGCGGCTTTAGTTGTTTCCCATTCACCAAAGGTGTGGTTGGCAACGTCTAATTTGCCAGTTGGGCAACCTAATGCTGTACAAGCATGCCAGTGTTGTTCATCGTTGCTGGACCATTCGCTAGCAGCGGCGTGAACGTGTTCATATTCTGAACCAATGAAGATTAAGTCAGAAATAATAAGGTTATAGGAACCTAATCTTTCATATGTGATTTCGTTTAATCCGGCTTGGATAACGCATTCACCGATTGGGCATAAGCAGAGTGGGGAGTAGTTGTCGCCCATAGCGGAACTATCTTCACCTTCGGCTAATAATTCGGAGTATGGAACATCTATCCATTGTGATTTATCAAGAGAATCACCGTTGACTTTAACATCAAAGTTACCTAATGGATATTTTGGTGCATGGTCACCGGAAGTGCTTGTTTGAGCATATGATCTTTCGGTGTTGCTACTGAAGGAGTCCATAGCACCACGTTCGTATAACATACCTTTGTACATCTTGGTGCCCGCAACTGTGAATTTCCAATAGGCTTTATCATTTGTGGAGTTAAGTTTGAAGTAACCACTTGGTGTACCACTCTTGATTTTGCCTTTGTAGAATTTAGCGTCAACAGCTGTGATGTCAGCCTTAATAGCATCGCCTTTCTTACAGACGGCTAATTTGTAGCCAACTTGGTCATCGCCACCAGCGGCGATTTCTTGTTCGGCGTCCCAGTCGTGACCGGCTTTAATCTTTCTTGATTCTTTTTCGCCACATCTTCCACAGACACGTTCTTCAGAACCATCTTCTGTACATGTAGCGGCTGTTTTAACTGTCCAGTTACCCCAGTCATGACCTAAAGCATTAACGCTTCTTGTCTTTTTGTCGCCGCAAGAGCATTCTTGTTCTTCAGTACCTTTTTCAGTACATGTTGGAGCTTTTGTTTGATGCCATTCACCATAAGAGTGAACGTGTTCTTCGGATTGACCAGCAGATTGGGAAGCAGGTGTTTCTTGGGACTGATCGTCACCACCTTCACCGCCCTTATTACAGGCTGTTAATCCCATTGCTAACAAGATGCCAAATACGGCTAAGATTTTTGCTTTTTTCATAAATCTGTTATCTTTTTTAACAACTAGATAAGTTGTATTTCCTTTCTTTAAGGGTTTTATATTATCTGCATTACGAGACCCTTAAATAACTCGCAACACAAAAGAAATAAAACATCCATTTGCGACAAAATGTTTTTTCTTTCTCTTTTATCGTATGGGTTGTGCGCACTAGCATATATGACATTCATGCGAAACGTGCTCGTTTTTCTTATGCCTAACTTTTACTTTATTATTTATAATACATGCATTGATTTAGACTGCTAAAGCAAACAAAAAAGCAACAAAAAAGGGACACCAATGTGCCCCTAATTTTTTAAAGATTTATGAGTTGATTATTTTCCAAAGAGGATGTCGTTGACAATAGCTTCAAGCATTTCTTGACGACCACTGCCTGGGAGTTCTGGTGCACCCATCTTAGCGGCGTAATCGGCTAATTCTTCTAAACTTGTATTGTCGTTTAAGATCTTCTTACCAACTTCTGTGTTATAGAAGGAAGAATATTTATTATCGATGAATTTATCGATACGACCATCTTCGATGATTTCAGCGGCTTTGATTAAGCCAAGAGCGAATGTATCCATACCTAAGATATAAGCATAGAACATATCTTCCATTGTGTAGGAAGGACGACGTGTCTTAGAGTCGAAGTTGAAGCCACCGGTGAGACCACCATTCTTTAAGACTTCATACATACATTGTGTCGCACTATAGACATCGAATGGGAATTCGTCTGTATCCCAACCTAAGAGCATATCGCCTTGGTTAGCATCGATAGAACCTAACATACCGTTAATGGCAGAGATTCTTAAATCGTGTTGGAATGTATGACCCGCTAAGGTAGCGTGGTTAGCTTCAATGTTCATCTTGAAGTCTTTGTCTAAGCCATGGGCTCTTAAGAAGCCAATAGCTGTAGCGGCGTCGAAGTCATATTGGTGTTTCATTGGTTCTTTTGGTTTTGGTTCGATATAGAAAT
>JAEEGJ010018670.1_pt1 | contig 15434 bp, 11 predicted proteins | sample 8958761 | NCBI WGS metagenome assembly JAEEGJ01 (sample SAMN16246546, study PRJNA631951) | gut metagenome | biome: gut microbiome; feature: rumen; material: RS-attached | host: Bos | place: Iran: Karaj | collected 2018-10 | reverse complement strand
CCGTCTTCAGCCTCCTGCTCCCCGTCAGCGCCTCCTCCTACACCGAGGACGAACGCTCGGAAATCAAGCCGGTCTACGACATCCCCGCCCCGGTCGCAACGGAAATGCCTGCGGAGACGCCGGACAATGAGGACCGCAAGCGGATCGCCGTCGTGGACGACGACATCGACATCGCCAACTACGTGAAGGTACTCCTGAGCCCTTATTACAATGTGTCCGTGTACTTCGACGGCGCTTCCGCCCTGAAGGGCATGGAGGACGAGATCCCCGACCTGGTGATCTCCGATGTCGTGATGCCCGGCATGAGCGGCTACGAACTGTGCAAGGAAGTCAAGGCGGACCTCCAGCTGAGCCACATCCCCGTGGTGCTGGTCACGGCGAAGGTCGCCGTGGAGAACCAGGTTCAGGGCCTCCGCGAAGGGGCGGACGCCTACGTTACCAAGCCTTTCCAGCCCGCTTATCTGCTGGCCCTCGTGAAGTCCCTGCTGGACAACCGCGCGAAGTTGCACAAGCGGCTCGGCTCCATCACCACGACGGAGGACATCGAACCCGAAGCCCTCTCGCCGCGCGACGCCGCCTTCATGAAGGAACTCTACGAGTTGATGGAGAAGGAACTGGCCAACGTGGACCTGGACATCACCCGCATCACCGAGATGATGAAGATCTCCCGTACCAAGTTCTACTACAAGGTGAAAGGCTTGACAGGCGAGAACCCGAGCGTGTTCTTCAAGCGTTACAAGCTCAACCGTGCCGCCGACCTCCTCAAGGAAGGCAAGAACAACATGTCGGAAATCGCCTACATGACCGGTTTCAACACCCTCTCCCACTTCTCCACTTCCTTCAAGAAGCAGTTCGGCGTCCCGCCGTCGGAGTACGTGGGATAGTTTAATTCAGGTATTCTTCCGGGGTAAGGACTTCCGGTAAGGAGGATGCGGCAGAGAGTCCCTTCCGGATATGGAAGTCACGCGGATTGTGCGTGAGAAGAATGGAGCAGTCATGGGCGGCGGCGCAGGACAACTGCAGGATGTCCTCGAAATCGGGGCCTTCCATCAGCAAGGCCTGCTGCAACTGGGCATCATCCATCGAAACGATACGCACGACGGAAGAAATCTGTTTCAGCGTGGGAATGACCAGGAAAGGAGGAACCGTTTTCCGCAGGACATAGGCAATGTTGGCCATCGACAGGACCGACAAGCAGACTTCGATTTCCCCGTCCTCCTGCCGCTGGAGGATCCTCGCGCATGCTTCGTAACCTGGACGCTCCTGGATGAGGTCCAGCATGATGTTCGTGTCCAGGAAGATACGCGGCTTCATTTGTTCAGGATGTATTGCAGCCGGTCGTCTTCCAGATCGGACGGACGGATGGTCGGTTTCGCCAGGCCGATCAGGGACAGGATCTTTCCATCGGTCACGCCCGCGGGAGCCGCGCGATGCTCCTCATAGGCATCTTCCTCCAGCAAATCCTCGATATACCGCTTGAGAGACACCCCTTTCCGCTTGGCTTTCAGAGCCAGGCAGTTGAATACGGGGGCCTTGATGTCTATGAGTTTTCGAGTCGTTTCCGCCTGCATGATATATACTTTTTGCAAAGATATATACAATCAAGCGAAAACGCAAGCAATGATCAGCGTTCTGTCAACGAAACCACCTTCCCGTCTTTCCAGACGAGGTCCAAAGTCGTGCCCTTGCGGGTGCGGAGGCCCTTGATGGAACCGGTAGGCCAGGCGGAAGGAAGGGCCGGGAGCGGCTGGAGGGTGCCGTCCGGACCGCTATAGAGGAGCATTTCCATCACGCCGGCGCAACCGCCGAAGTTTCCGTCGATCTGGAACGGCGAGTGCGCATCGAAGAGGTTCGGGTAGGTGCCACCACCACTTCGGTAATCCGGGCCCCGGAAGTTGTCGGGGCTCACGTAGCGGAGGAGTCGCCGGTACATCTTGTAGGCACTTTCGCCGTCACGGAGACGGGCATACAGGTTCACACGCCAGCCGCAGCTCCAGCCGGTTGTCTCGAAGCCCTTGATTTCCAGTGTTTTCAGCGCCGCATCGGCGATAGGACCGGTCACATACTGGTGGCCGGGGTATGCACCGATGAGATGCGACTGATGGCGGTGCTGGGGCTCCCAGTCACGCCAGTCGTAGTACCATTCCTGCAGGTTTCCGGCGGCACCGACCTGGTAGGGACGCAGGCGGGAAAGCACGTCGGAGGCCTCGGCGACGAAGTCGTCGTCCACGGCCAGTTCGCGGGCAGCGGCCACCGCATCCGTGAGGCATTCACGGATGATTGCAAGGTCGGCCGTTGCACCGTACAGCGTGGCACCCCGGAAACCGTCAGGCGTGATATAGATGTTCTCCGGCGAGGTGCCGGGCGAAGTAACCAGTTCACCGTTCTTTTCCACCAGCCAGTCCATGCAGAACTCGGCCGCGCCCTTCAGGACGGGATAATCAGCTTCCAGCGCGGCCCGGTCGCGGGTATAGAGGTAGTGCTCCCACAGATGGGTGGACAACCAGGCGCCGCCCATGGTCCAGTTGGCCCAGGATGGGGCACCGGTGCCAAGGCCCACAGGCGTGGCCATCGCCCAGATGTCGGAGTTGTGTCCCGCGTTCCAGCCGCGCGTGGCACCGTATAGACGGCTCGCAACGGGGGCGCCGTTCCTGCTCAGGTTATGGATGAACGTGCGCAGGACGTTGTGCATGTCACCCAGGCCGGCGGCCTCCGCAGGCCAGTAATTCTCCTCCAGGTTGATATTGATCGTATAGTTGCAGCTCCACGGAGGGTCCATACTTTCATTCCAGAGGCCCTGCAGGTTCGCCGGAACACCTTCCGTCCGGGAAGAGGATATCAGCAGATACCGGCCATACTGATAGTACAGCGCTTCCAGTTCGGGATTCGCTTCGCCGAGATCCGTATAGCGCTTCAACTGGACATCGGTGGACAGGACGCGGACGGAGTCCGGAGTCGCGCCCAGGTCGATGGACACACGGTCGAAATAATCCTTGTAATCGGCCTCGTGCCGGGCTTGCAGGCGGGCGAAGCCGGCCTCGCGGGCTTTCGCCAGGTTCGCATCGGCCAGGGCCTGATACGGTTTACCTTCCTTCACGGGATCTTTGTCGAAACCGTTGAAGCTCGTGGCGTTGACCACATATAGCGTGGCTTCCCGGACGCCGTCGAGCACCAGGGCGCCGTCGGCCACGGAAACGCCGCCTCCGGAAACATCGGCATAAACACGCGTACGGAAATGGATGCCGCGCTCCGGATCATACAGGTATCGCTCCGGACTGACCCCGCTATTGTCGAAATAGCCCGGATAGGTATGCCAGGCAGCGTAACCGTCCATGGTCAGCCCGTCTTCCGAAGCGGAAACTTCGTGCGGCAAGGCCGTCTCCAGGGAAACCCGGGCGCTCACGGGCGCTTCCGAGACGATATGGACGACAATCACCGAGTCCGGGGCCGAGGCGAAGACCTCGCTCCGGAACAGGGCACCATCCCGAAGATACGAGGTCGTGGCGACAGCCCGGGAAAGGTCCAGTTTGCGCTCATAGGCCGACACCGCGCAGGTATCATAATCGATCCGTAGCGTACCCAACGGCATGTAACTCTCACTGAAATGCCCTTGCAGGCCTCTCTGGAGCCGCTCCGCCGCCGCATAATCCTCATTGTCCAAGGCTTCGCGGACGGCTTTCAGAGCCTCCGCTCCGTCGCCGGTCAGGCCCAGGGTCACGAGGTCCAGATGCTCCGTTCCTTTGTCCGGTTCACCGGTCCAGAGCGTGATGTCGTTGAGGGAAAGATGCTCGCGGACGGGATCGCCGTACACCATGGCGCCCAAGCGGCCGTTGCCGACGGGAAGCGCTTCCTCGAAAAAGAGGGCAGGACGGTCGTAATGCAGGGTCAGATCCCGTTGCGGCGCACCTGTACAGGATGCCACAAGCAACAGAAGAGGAAGGAGTCGTTTCATCATTCGACAGGTTTGTTCTCCATCGGCCAACCGGTGAGGGTGGAAATGACAGGGATCAGGGAATAGGCTTTCTTCAAGTGACCGGTATAGTTCGGATGCCAGGAGGCGCCCAGGTCGGAATCGTCGTTATGGACTTGGACGGGAAGGCTGGCATAATAAACGTTCGGGATGTTGCAGGTCTCCACGACACGACGGATGTAGCTGTGATAGTCGAGGGAGTGTTTGGGGGCGACGCACAAGACCGGGTGTCCTTCTCCATAATGCGCTTTGACGGCCTGCAGCAGTCGGATATAGCCATCCTTAAACTCCGGGAATCCCGGCTGACGACCGGTTGAAAAGTCATTGGTACCCAGATAGATAACAGTAATGGACGGCTTCTTTCCGGCGAAACTCCAGGCCGGTTCTTTCGAGAGGTCGAAGGTCTGGAGATAGCGCTGTGGCATGTGCCATCCGCGGCCGGCATCGTTGTAATTGCGGTCGATGCCCTGGCCGGAATGGGAGATGTGCAGGACATCGGCCCCGAAATAGCGGCCCAGGATATCGGCGTACGTCTTGGAAGGGTTTTCGTCCTCCGGACGGAACGGGTCCTCCCGGACACTGTTCTCACTGCCGTAGCCGCAGGTGTAGGAGTCACCGATGAACTCGATAAAGCGTTCCTTCAACCCATCGGCCTGGAGGAAGGTTCCATCAGCCACGAAGGCGCGGAAGGTCGCCCGGCCCTGCTCGCCCTCTGTCCGCTTCTGGATGACAACCCGGTGGGGCTGGGGTTTGCGCTCCTTCTGCTGGAAGAGGACGACGGTGGTATCCCGGTCGATAACCACGACCTGGTCGGGGTCCGCGGACGGTTCCCGGTCAATCCAGACATTGAAATAATCCTTCCCGGTGTCTCCGGCCTCCAGGGCCAGGTATCCGCCCGTGAAGGAGATACGGGCCACGACGGCACTCCAGTCGAAGGAGACGGCGCCGGTTTCGGAAACAAGGGTACGTCCGACAAAAGTAATACGGCTGTCGGCGGCCGGAATCCGTTCACGGGCGACGGCCGGTACGGCCGCGACGGCGAACAGCAGGGCGATGAGAATCCGTTTCATAGCCGAAAGATAGTTATTTTTAGGCTGATTCACAACGGATTAAACGTTCACAGGTGCACCTGACGGTGCACCTGTGAATACTTTTCCATATGATAATCAATTCGTTACTCTGTCGCTCGCTTGTTCAGATTCGTCGTAAGGTACATGATGCCGACGAGCAACACAAACAGCAGGAGGGTGCCGGCGAGGAGCGCGTAGGTTTCCATCTGCAGCAGGATATAGCTGAGCACATAGGCGACGGCGACGAGGGCGGTCAGAAGCCAGGCCGTCTTGTCGCGCAGAATGCCTCGGAAGTAACCGAACAGGGCAGCGACCGTCATCAGGGCAGCCAGACCATAGGCCACCGGGAAGCGCATGAATTCGGAGAAGGACAGCACAAGGGCATAGAACAACACCAAGGACAGGCCGATGACCAAATACTGGACAAGGTCAATTTTCTTCTTCCCGACCAGTTCCACCGCCAGGCCGGCGATGAACACCAGCAGGATCACCAGGATGCCGTACTTCGCGGAACGGGTGGTCTGCTGGTACTGGGTCACGCCCTGGAGCATGTTCACTCCGAAAGAGGTATCGTCCGGATTGCCGCGGTTGATCTCAGAGACAGACCAGCGGGCGGTGAAGCCCTCGTCCGTCACTTCCCGTTCAGAGGGCAGGAAATCGCCCGTGAAGGAAGGATTCGGGCAGTCCGAACGCATCTTGACCTCCGTGGTTCCCCCATAAGGGCGTACTTTCAGGGAGGACGAACCTTTCACGCGATAGGTCAGCCGGAACGGCAGGACCGTCTTTCCGTCCATCACGGCCTTGTCCAGGTCGATGGTTTCGGAAAGGGTTCCCTTGCTGTTTTCCGGAAAATACTCATCGACCCTGCTGGAGCCGGAATGGAAGGCATAAACCTTTTCACCCAAGCTGATATCCACGCTTCCTTCGATGCCCCGCAGGTCGGTCAAACCCATCACGACCAGCTGTTCCTTCAGGTCTTCCTCCCCCAGGTAAGCCGGGATGACGAAATCGCCCGTCACGACGACGTCGGCCCCATAGACCAGGATATCGTAGATGGACCGGTGCAGGGTCTGGGTCTGCGTGTCAATATCATAGTCGAGCGTCCGGGGATAGACGGTCCCGGTCGCCAGCTTGACCGTCTTTTTCTGGTCCTCATCCAGCATTTCCGTCTCGTAGGAGAATTTCAGGACCGGGCCTGTGAGCGTCTGGGCGCGGCCCCAGCTGGCCGAAACATCGTTCCGGCTGGAATCAGCGGCCAGTTGCCGGTCTTCGATCTGGCCCATCACCATCGCCAGCGGAATGAGCATCAGAAGGGCAAGTACACCCATCAGGGCAATCTTCAGTGGAAGGGAGTCTTTCAGTTTCATCAATATTTTCCTTATCTTTGTAGAGATAGCAACCAGCAAAAACAAAGCCATGGCTGACGAAAAGATCATTTTCTCGATGAACGGGGTGGGGAAAGTCCTCCCGCACAACAACAAGGTCATTCTCAAGGACATTTACCTGTCCTTCTTCTATGGGGCCAAGATCGGCATCATCGGCCTGAACGGATCCGGTAAGTCGACGCTCCTCAAGATCATCGCCGGCGTGGAGAAGTCCTTCAAGGGTGAGGTCGTGTGGGCCCCCGGATACACCGTCGGGTATCTCGCGCAGGAACCGGAGATGGATCCGGACAAGACTGTCATCGAGGTGGTCCAGGAGGGCGTGCAGGAGGTGATGGACATCCTCGCGGAGTACAACGACATTTCTATGAAGTTCATGGAGCCGATGGACGACGACGAGATGAACCGCCTCATCGAGCGCCAGGGCGAACTGACCGAGCTCATCGAACACCTGGACGGCTGGGAAATCGATGCGAAGCTGGAACGGGCGATGGACGCCCTCCAGTGCCCGCCTTCGGACGCGAAGATCCGCACGCTTTCCGGCGGTGAGCGCCGCCGTGTGGCGCTGTGCCGCCTCCTCCTGCAGCAGCCGGACGTCCTCCTGCTGGACGAGCCCACGAACCACCTGGACACCGAATCCATCCAGTGGCTGGAAGCGCACCTGCAGCAATACAAGGGCACGGTCATCGCCGTCACCCATGACCGTTACTTCCTGGACAATGTCGCCGGCTGGATCCTGGAACTGGACCGCGGCGAAGGCATTCCCTGGAAGGGCAACTACTCCTCCTGGCTGGACCAGAAGACGAAGCGTCTTGCCATGGAGGAAAAGCAGGAATCCAAGCGCAGGAAGACGCTGGAACGCGAGTTGGAATGGGTCCGGATGGCCCCGAAGGCCCGTCAGGCCAAGCAGAAGGCCCGTCTGGGCGCCTACGAGAAACTCGCTTCCGCCGATGTCAAGCAGAAGGAGGCGAACCTCGAGATCTACATCCCCAACGGACCGCACCTGGGCAACAAGGTCATCCGCTTCAACGACGTGTCCAAGGCCTACGACGGCAAGGTCCTGTTCGAGCACCTGACCTTCGAGCTCCCGCCGGCCGGCATCGTGGGCGTCATCGGCCCGAACGGCGCCGGCAAGACTACCCTCTTCCGCCTGATCATGGGCATCGAGCAGCCCGACAGCGGCACCATCGAAATCGGCGAGACCGTGAAGATCGCGTACGTGGACCAGCAGCACAAGTCCATCGACCCGGACAAGACCGTTTACGAGACCATCGCAGGAAACTCCGAATGGGTGCGGCTCGGAAACCGCGACATCAACGCCCGCTCCTGGGTGTCCCGCTTCAATTTCTCCGGCGCCGACCAGGAAAAGTTGTGCGGCGTCCTCTCCGGCGGCGAACGGAACCGCCTGCACCTGGCCCTCACCCTGAAGGACGAAGGCAACGTGCTGCTTCTCGACGAACCGACCAACGATGTGGATGTCAATACCATCCGCGCCCTGGAGGAAGGCCTGGACGGATTCGCGGGCTGCGCCGTCGTGGTGAGCCACGACCGCTGGTTCCTGGACCGCATCGCCACGCACATCCTTGCCTTCGAGGGCGATTCCCAGGTCGTCTTCTTCGACGGCAACTACTCCGAATACGAAGAGAATAAAAAGATGCGCCTGGGCAATGTAGAGCCCAAGCGCTTCAAATACAAGAAGTTGATGGAATAGCCACCGGCTACCCGGAATCAGCGGTCCAGGACGATGTCCTGCCGGACCTCCCCACCCTGCAGGCGGACCCAGGTCCGGAAAGGACGGGCACCCTGCGTAAACTGGAAGATGCGCGCTCCGCTCGGCCCCAGATGATTATAAGTGGTGTCACAACCGCTGAAGCGGCCGTAGATGTAGTACATCTGGCCATAGTCCAGGACATAGTCGCAGTCGTGGTCGTGGCCGTTGACGATGGCCTGGATGTCGCCCAGCTCCCGCATTTGGGCCAGGAGGCCGGAATTCAGGCGGGACGGACAGGGCGGCTCGCCGTTTTCGCCGGCGAGGATTTTCCCGCCGTTCGACAGTCCTTCCGGGACTTCGCAGAGCGGAATATGGAAGAAAGCCAGTGACGGGACGGGAATGCCACCGTTGACTTCCGTGAACTTCGCACTCTGGTTCCGGTACCATTCCAACTGGGAAAAGCGGATATAGTCATATGAGTGGATTTCCTCCTCCCCTTTCAGGATGACAGCGTCCATGGAATCGAACAGGAAGAGCACCCGGTCCACCCCTCCGGGGCCCGAAAGAGTGATGACATCGTTGGAACAGCCATAAACGCCCTCCTTGGGCGGGAGGTTCACGCAGCCGGGGATGGCCCGGATGGCTTGGAACATCTCTTCCCGGGTGGCCCCGAACTGGGAATCGTGGTTCCCCAGCGCGACGGCGAACGGGATACCCCGGTCCGCGATGGGCTGGAGGATGGCCTGCGCCGAAGGAATGTCCGGCCGGCCGAACACGATGTCGCCCGTGTGGATCACGAGGTCCGGCCGCTCGGCGTCCAGCATCTCGCAGACGTTGCTGAGCGCCCGCTCACTGCGGGGGTCGCCGGCGATGTAATGGGTGTCCGTCAATTGGAGAACTTTGAAAGTTCCGTCGGGGCCATACCGGAAATCCCGGGCAACTTCCGACGGGAACGGATACTTTCCGGATTCCTTCCGCCCGCAGCGGGTCAGGACCGGAGCCGCCGAGGCGGCAGCGGTCAAGAAAGCGGCATTTTTGAGGAATGATCTGCGTTTCATAGGTGTAGTCGGTTCTTTCAAATATACGCTTTTTTCCGTAATTTTGTAAGAGATGAGAATCATTTATGTATTCGCACTGGCGCTGGCCTTTCTTTCCTGCACGCCGATTTACGACGTAGTCGTGGCCGGCGGCGGCACCGGAGGAACGGCCGCAGCACTCGAAGCAGCGCGCGACGGCGCTCGGACCCTTGTCGTGGAGCAGACGCCCTGGCTGGGAGGCATGCTTACGGCGGCCGGAGTAAGCGCCATCGACGGAAACTACCGCCTCCGGGGCGGAATTTTCGGCGAGTTCACGGACTCGCTCGCTGCCCGTTATGGCGGATACGAAGCGCTGAAGTCAGGCTGGGTGTCCAACATCCTGTTCAATCCTGCCGTCGGCGCGGAAGTCTTCCGGAACATGGCTGACCAGGCCGGTGTGGAAGTACGGACCGGGCTGACGGTACGGGAGATGGAACACCGCGGCCGGGGCGGATGGATCCTCACCTTCTCTGACGGATCCCAAGCACGGACCCGGATCCTCATCGACGGGACCGAGTTGGGCATCATCGCGGAAATGGCAGGTGCCGAAGAACTCAAGGACCGCATCACGGCCCAGGACCTCACTTATGTCGCCATCCTCAAAGAATATGGAGCGCCCGTACCCATGGAAAAGCCGGTAGGCTACGACATCGACCTGTACCGGAACTCCTGCGACAATCCCCTGGCGGACAACCGGAACGGACTCAATCCACAGGGGCAGCAGCTCTGGAGCCCGGAAATGATGCTTTCCTACGGCCGGCTGCCGGACGGGCACATCATGCTCAACTGGCCCATATGCGCCAACGACTATTTCGCGGAATACCTGGACATGGCGCCCGCTGAAAGGGAGGACGTTGTCCGGAATGCGAAACTCCGCACCCTGGGTTTCATCTATTTCCTGCAGCACGAGCTGGGCTTTGACCGGATCGGCATTGCCGACGACGTCTTTCCTACGGAGGACGGGCTCCCTTTCTTCCCCTATTACCGCGAGGCACGGCGTATCGCTGGTGTCGACACGATGACCGTCGAAGCCGCCAAGGAACCCTACCGATTCGACCTGTACACCCGGGCCGTCGCCGTGGGCGACTATCCCGTGGACCATCACCATGCCCAGAATCCCCGCCGTGAGGAACTTTCGCACTTGTGGTTCGGGAAGATTCCTTCCTTCAGCGTACCGCTCGGCGTGGTCATTCCCGTGGAAACCGAAGACCTGCTGGTCGCCGACAAGGCCGTTTCCGTCTCCTGGGAGATGAACGGCGCCACCCGGCTGCAGCCGGTTGTGACGGGCCTGGGCCAGGCGGCGGGCGCTCTGGCCGCGCTGGCCACCCAAAGCGGCCGGAAAGCGCGGGAAGTGCCAGTCTCCGAGGTGCAGGCCGTCCTGCTGGACCACGGCTGCTATCTCCTTCCTTTCCTGGACCTCAAGCCTTCGGACCCCGGCTTCCGGGACCTGCAGGAGAAGGGCGTCCGGGGGGTAGTCCGCGGAAACGGCCTCAACGCAGGCTGGGCCAATGAAACCTGGGTAAACATACCGGACAATGAATAAACGTAATCTAGCCATCGACATGTTCCGGGGACTGACCATGGTCCTCATGGTGTTCGTCAATGATTTCTGGACGGTCCTCAACGTCCCGCACGCCCTGGAGCACTTTGCCACCTGGGAGGACGGGATGGGCCTCTCGGACATCGTCTTCCCCATGTTCCTCTTCGCCATGGGCATGTCCATTCCATACGCCCTGGAGCGCCGGGTGGAACAGGGAACGGGCATCTCCGGAATCCTAAGGCACGTCCTCGGCCGCACCCTGGCCTTGCTGGTGATGGGCGCCTTCATCTACAACTGTGAATCCGTGACACCGGCAGGCAATAAGGGCGTGTATATCCTTCTGATGCTCCTGGGATTTTTCCTCGTCTGGAACAAGTACCCCGCAGATTTCAAGGCGAGCCGCTTCCTGAAAGCGGCCGGCGTCCTGCTGCTGGCCGGACTCGCCCTTACTTTCCGTTCGGTGGACGGAGCACTTTTCCGTGCCGGCTGGTGGGGTATCCTGGGCCAGATCGGCTGGATGTACCTTTTCTGCGCAGTCGCCTATCTGCTTTGCCGCGAACACCCATGGCCGCTGGCAACCGTATGGCTGGGCCTGTGCCTCATCAACCTTTCCGTCGCCCCGATGCGGGACGGTTCGGCCTGGCTGGGTGACAACTTCTTCGCCGACGCCGCCGGCGCCTTCCAGCTCGGCAACGGCCACGGGGCTATCATGGCGCTTGGGGGCCTGCTCACGGTCCTCGCCGAGCGCCGGCTCCATACCGCGAAGGCGGGCATCGGTATCGCGGCGGCCGCCGTCCTGGCGGTCCTGGCCACCGCCGCGCACCAAGGATGGATCATCTCAAAGAATCTGGGCACACTCCCCTGGTGCCTCTATGTCTGCGCCCTGTCCGTAGCCCTGTACACCTTGCTGCGGGTACTTGAAAAACACGGCAAGACGGGTTGGTTCAAGCCGTTCTCACCGGCTGGAACCGCCACGCTCACCGTGTACATGATTCCCTATCTGTTCGTCGCGCTCTGGATTTTCATCACCCCTTCGATTCCGGCGTGGCTAACTGGCTGGGTCGGGGTCGGGAAATGCGCCATTTACACCGCCATCTGCCTGGGCTTCGCCTGGGGGCTGACGAAACTGGGGATCCGGCTCAAAATCTGACGTCCCAGTATTCGATTCAAGTATCAGGCGTTATTCTTTCGGTCTGCGATGTCCTGCAGGATCGTTCCGATCTGGTACAGGCCTCTAGGAACGTGGAAGCATCCCTTCCACTTGCCGCCCTTCAGGGGCAGGAGCACCTCGCCGCGGCGGTTCAGATAGCCGAACCATTCCGGGTATTCGGGGTCGCGGAAGTTTTTCCACAGGTAGTCGTCCAGCTTCAGGAACCACTCGAGGGCCTTTTCGTTGCCGGTGAGCTGGTAGCCTTTGATCATCGCGATGGCGCTTTCCAGATGCACCCACCAAAGCTTCTGGTCCCACTCCAGTTCCTGGGTGGGATACCCCTTGCGGTCCATGAAATAGAAGATACCGCCATACTCCTTGTCCCAGCCGTAGTCGATGACGCGGAGAGCGATTTCCATGCTCTTGTCGATGATGTCCTGCCGATGGAGTCGGAGTCCCAGGTTCATCATGAACCAGAGCGCCTCCAGGTCGTGGCCGGGGTTGATACGGCGGCCTTCGAAGCAGTCGACGAGGCTTCCGTCCGGGGCCAGGTTCTCCACCATCACGCCCAGGTCCGGCTGGTAGAAGACGTCGAACACCTCATGCAGGGCTTCGTCGATGGTCTTGTCCAGCAGGGACTTGTCCTCGATGATGGGCTCGATCTCCAGCGCCATGTTGCAGATGATCATCGGGAGGGCGAAATCCTTCATGGGACGGGTGCCGGGGACGGCCTTCAGCCACTTTCCCTTCGGGTTCGAACGACGGTCCAGGATGCGCTGGAAGGTCTTCCGGGCGACATCGGCATAGTGCTTATTCCCGGTAGCTACGGCGAGCTGGGCGAAGGCCATGCAGGCGAAGGTGTTGGAGAAGATGTTGTAGGGGGCGATGATGGGCTTTCCCTCCCGCGTGAGCGAAAAATAGAAGTCGTAGTTCCCGTCGTGCCCGTACTTTTCCAGGAAGCGGGCGCCCTGCTCCGCGCAGGCCAGCCACGACGGATTCTTCTCCACTTGGTTGTACAACATGGCGAACAGCCAGACCTCGCGGCCCTGCAGCCAGACGAACTTGTCGGTGTCGAATACGGACCCGTCCCGGTTCAGGCAGGTGAAATACCCGCCGTAGTCCTTATCCTGGGACTTGTCCAACCAGAAAGGCAACACCTTTCCATACAATTCGTTGCGATAACGTGCCGCCATGGCAGCAAAATCAGGATAGACCATATGATGCTTGTTTCTCCTTACAAATTTATGAAAAATAGCCCCCTTCGCAAACGAATTATTACTATTTTTGTATTCAAGTCATTGTACTGAACAATATGGAAAACCGACGAGAATTTCTGAAGAAGGGCGCCCTGGCGGCGGCCGCGGCGCCGCTGCTGGCGACGGCCTGCAAAAACGAGCCCCAGGGCGACAAGTACGGCATCGACCCGGACCCGTCCGTCGAGAGCAAGCTGATCGTGCCCAAGGGGGCGGGCCTGCCCATCACCGGCACGTTCCTGGACGAGATCTCCCATGACATCCCCCACCAGAACTGGGGTGAGCGGGAGTGGGACCGCGATTTCCGGTATATGAAGGCCATCGGCATCGACACGGTCATCGACATCCGCTGCGGCTACCGGAAGTTCATCACCTATCCCTCCCCCTACCTGCTCAAGAAAGGCTGTTACATGCCCTCGGTGGACCTCATCGACATGTTCTGCCGCCTGGCGGAGAAGCACGGGATGAAGTTCATGCTGGGCCTGTACGACTCCGGCAAGTACTGGGACACGGGCGACATGTCCTACGAGGTGGAATCCAACAAGTTCGTCATCGACGAGGTGTGGGAGCGCTATGGAAACAAGTACAAGAGCTTCGGCGGCTGGTACATCTCCGGTGAGATCTCCCGCGCCACGAAGGGCGCCATCGAATCCTTCCGGACGATGGGACGCCAGTGCAAGGAGGTTTCCGGCGGCCTGCCCACCTTCATTTCTCCTTGGATCGACGGCAAGAAAGCCGTCATGGGCACCGGAAAGATGACCAACGACGAGGCCGTTTCCGTCGCCCAGCACGAAAAGGAATGGAACGAGATCTTCGACGGCATCCACGAATATGTCGACGCCTGCGCCTTCCAGGACGGGCACATCGACTATGACGAGCTGGACGCCTTCTTCAGCGTGAACAAGAAACTCGCGGACCGCTACGGGATGCAGTGCTGGACCAACGCCGAGACCTTCGACCGGGACATGCCCATCCATTTCTTCCCGTTGAAATTCGACAAGCTCCGCCTCAAGCTGGAGGCGGCGAAGCGCTGCGGCTATGACAAGGCCATCACCTTCGAGTTCTCCCATTTCATGAGCCCCCAGTCGGCCTATCTCCAGGCCGGCCATTTGTACGACAGATATAAAGAGTACTTCGGACTATGACGAGCCGGGAAAGAAGCCTGGGATACATCGTCTTCCTGTCCTTCGTGGCGGCGATCGGCGGTATCCTGTTCGGTTATGACACGGCCGTGATCTCCGGCACGACGGAGATCGTCAAGGCCCAGTTCGGCCTGTCCACGGGCCTGGAAGGCTGGTTCGTGGGCTGCGCCCTCATCGGATCGATCGTCGGCGTCATGGTCGCCGGCATGCTCAGCGACTTCCTCGGCCGCAAGAAGACGATGCTCATCGCAGCCCTGATGTTCTCCGTCTCGGCCATCGGCTGTGCCGTGTGCGGGAATTTCTCCCAGCTAGTGGTGTACCGGATGATCGGCGGCTTCGGCATCGGCGTCGTGTCCATCGTCTCCCCCATCTACATTTCCGAGGTGGCTCCCGCCGAGAAGCGGGGAACGCTCGTGTCCCTGTACCAGCTCTTCATCACCATCGGCTTCCTGCTGGCCTACCTGATGAACTACCTCATCCTGCGCGGGGCGGCGACGGATGCCACGGGAACGGAGCTCGGCACCCGGATGTTCAACCAGGAATATTGGCGGGGAATGTTCGGCTGCGAGGCTATCCCCGACCTGCTGTTCCTCGTGCTTATCTTCTTCATCCCGGAAAGCCCGCGCTGGCTTGCCATCCGCGGCCAGCGGCAGGACAAGAGCGAGGAGTGGAAAGCCTTGCGCGAGCCCGGCATCCTGAAAGCCGTGCTCGTGGGCAGCGCCATCGCCATCCTGGGCCAGTTCATGGGCGTGAACGCCGTCCTGTACTATGGGCCCAAGATCTTCCAGGACGCCGGCCTGAGCGGGGAAGGGTCCATGTTCTCGACCGTCCTCGTGGGCGTGGTGAACATGCTTACCACGGTCATCGCCCTCCTGATCATCGACAAGGTCGGGCGCAAGCAGCTGGTGTGGTGGGGTGTCGGCGGGATGATCGTGTGCCTCCTATGCATCGGCACCTGGTTCGCCGTAGGCACGCTGCCCACGTGGTTCCTGCTGACCTTCTTCCTGCTCTACGTCTTCTGCACGGCCATCTCCATCAGCGCCGTGGTGTTCGTCCTCCTGTCCGAGATGTACCCGAACCGCGTCCGCGGCCTGGCGATGTCCATCGCCGGCCTCGCCCTGTGGGTGGGCACCTATCTCA
>JAEEGJ010018668.1_pt1 | contig 15436 bp, 13 predicted proteins | sample 8958761 | NCBI WGS metagenome assembly JAEEGJ01 (sample SAMN16246546, study PRJNA631951) | gut metagenome | biome: gut microbiome; feature: rumen; material: RS-attached | host: Bos | place: Iran: Karaj | collected 2018-10 | reverse complement strand
CATACAACAAATAGAAGCAATTATCACATGCCGCCCCTGATTTAAAACCCTTTTGATGCTTCTCTACAAAACTGACTTTTGTAACATCAAATGTGGGGAAATATTGCAGTTCCACCTGAGGGTATGTATAAAAATGGTGATCGACAGAGAGTTTCTCTAAATCCAAAACACTGAATCCTATCGCATAATAATACACGAATAGCGCCTTACCCACATTCTCCGGCACAAAATAATGCCCTTGATAAGCGAGTTGTTTAGAGAAATCCGCCTTCGGGTAGTCCACCGGATCATCCGCAGGGAAATCACACCAATACAACAAGGTACTGTCCGCCAAAGAAGCGGTCCGGTACATCGTCGCATTTTCGTCATCCGCTTCATTCTTCGAGAACGCCGTTATTCCGGTAGAGGCAATAATGCCGTCATGGGCATATACCGATTGCGCCACCCGGCGACGGCCAGTCATAAGATCGTCCAGATTATACCCGAACAATCCTTCGGGATAAATGGATGCATATAAAGAATCCCCCCTGACATACACGTCATCTACATGTTGCGCCTCTCCGGGACCACGACCCATATCAAGGCACTGAAAAAGAAGCGTCCCATCATTTATCGAATGGAACGAAAGCTGCTTCCCCTCAGAACTCTCCCAGGAGATAAGTACGGAATCCTGCAATATGAGTCCATAAGGCTCACTCATGTACAAATGCCTGATTCTCTTCTGAAGGGACAGCTCCACCGGAGAGCCAAAACCATCAAGACAATCCACCCGACGCCGCGTTCCGCAGGAACAGACTGCGGCGAGCCCAAAGTACAGCGCCGCAATCCTGGCAAAGATGGGAAGAATTCTTCCTAGGGAGATCAAAGACATCACACAGAAAGCAGAAAAACCGAAATCGAAACAATATCTACTGCGCCAGCAGCGTCTTGATGTCCGTGCTCATGAGGCGCAGGCCCAGGTCTTCGCCGTAGATGACGAGATAGACCTTGCCGTCCCGGATGACGGCATCGCGGCACTGCCATTCCTCGGGGAGCCCGAGGCTGAAGCAGTGCGTCACACCCTTCCGTATGTCATAGAGGGCCAGCATCGGCCCCTTTTTCGAAGAAGTGTAGCGGAAACCGAGATAGTTCCCGTCCTCGTAGAAGCCCTGCGGCAGGAACGAGAAGTCCCGCCGACCGCGTTCGACGTCGTAGGCCATCAGCAGCGCCCACTCGTTCTCGTAGTTCTCCAGCTTCATCGTCCCGTCCTTGAACACGATCTTGTATTTCACGTATTCCGTGTCCGGCGTCACCTGGATCAGCTCGTCCGAGAGCGGCGCGTTATACAGCACGCCCTCCGCGTTCCGGCAGAAAGGATAGGAGACGTAGGTCCCGGACAGCAGGGTCCACGGACCGACCGGACGGCAAAAGCCGAAATCATTGTCAAAAATGCCCAGGCGCGGCGTGACGCCCGGATCGCCCCGGAAGTTCATCTGGGCCAGCCAATGCTCGTCGTCGAGCCGGCAGAGAGCCTGGAAGGAGTACTCCGTGGCCATCACGACCTGGCTGTCCTGCCATTCGCCGTCCCGGGAATAACGCAGCAGCCGGTTCGCGTTCACATCATAGATGCAGACCGAATCGCCGTCCAGCCAATACTCCCAGATATTCGCGTATTCGTTTTTCGCGCGGCCGCGCTGCCCGTAGATCCGCTCGCGGCGGCCGTCCTGCAGGGAATAGCGGTACAGGGAGTCATTGCTCCGGAAATAGAGGCCGCCGTCTCCCGGAATCTCGATGTGGGACGGCGCCAGAAGCGGCACCGGCTCCAGGGCCGTTTCCTGGAAGATGCCGGCATCCAACACATTCAGTGCGACGGCATTCTCCGTGTCGCATACGATCTCCTTCACCCCCTCCTCCCGGTTGCACCCGGCCGCAGCTACCAGCGACACAAGCGCGAGATAAAAGAAAAACTTCCTGAACATAAGCATTGTATTGGTTATTGTTTGATCTTGCAGACCAGCATGACGAAGCCCTGTGCCGAACCGACGGAGGCGGCCAGTTCCGGGAGTCCGTCCGCGACGGAGGCGTACAGGTCCATGTCAACGATATAGATGACCTCGTTGTCGGCCGTCAGCAGCTGGGGCGGACCCAGGAACGAGAAAAGGTCTCCGGCATAATCCATATACTCGATGCGCGAGGAACCGTCGTCCTTGCGGACCAGCCACTGGGCCGTCTTCTTCTCTTCGCCGCCGGCGAGGTACTGGAGGGCCAGCAGCATATAGTCGTCGTTCTCGAAGGCCTTGTAGATGCAGTAGATCTCCGGGGTCGCGAGCATGACCTCCAGGATTATCTCGTAATCGTCCGCGGTCAGCAGCTTCTCCGGGAACGCCCGGCCCTTGAGATCAAGTTCGCAGGAGGAAAGGACCTGCTCCCGGTCGCAGCGGAAAAGGCGCGGGGAGGTCGGATCCAGATAAAGGAACGCGCCGTCGCTGCCGGGAATCTTCGTCAGCTGGGTCTCGTAGTTGAACAGCTGGAAGGGCTGCGGGAGAAGCGTGTGCCGGACCTCATAATCCGCATCGCAGACCAGGACCCGGTCCGCATCCGGCTCCCCATCGACCCGGGACATCACGAACACCGGCGTGGCGGGATCCACGAAGGTAAAGTCCATCATATCGAAGTCCAGGGCCGTCTCCTGGACCAGTTCGCCCTGTCCGTCATATTCGATGACGCGCCGGTCGTCCGCCAGCACGACATATCGCTGATTCACATATTCGCAGGTCTGCGGGTACTGATACTCGCCGGGGCCGCGGCCCACCTTCGCGATCCGCGCCAGCAGCGCGCCGTCGCGGTCAAAGGCATAGATGGAAGCATTCTGGCGGTCGGTGAGGACCAGGCGGTCGTCCGCAGCCCGGAGGCGGAAGTTCAGCGCACCGCCCAACACATTGTCGCCCAGGTCCAGCGGCACGGCCCGGACCTCCGAGAAGACGTCGGCAAAGAAGGAAGCATTGGTTTCGGAGGAAAACGAACGGATGACGACATCGGCAGACGCGTCTCCCTTCTCCGTCCCACACGAGACGGAAAGCACCAGCAGCAGGAGCGTCCCAAACGCGCAACGGCCCCGGAGGAAGTTAATTCGCATGTGTTAGGCTTTATGGGTTGAAATGCGAATATAAACAATAAAATAAACATTGTCAATACGTAAAACAGGCGCCCGCATCATTCGCGGGCGCCCGTTCACAAAGAACGTTTAGAAGACGATCCTTCTTTTTTCCGCCATGACGCCGGTCTCCTCAAGGGTGATGCCTTCGTAAGTAGTCTCTTCTTCCTTCATACCCTTCCCGCCCTCGAACAGAACGGCCTCTTCATAACTGAGGGCTTTCCCCTTCACCATGCTTTCGGTTTTCATAATTCGATTATGGTTTCGTGTTAGTTCCTACTCTCTTCAGGATTTTCGGATGCCTCCTTTTCCTTCACAGATCAAGCGACACCCCCTATTCCGAGAAAAACAGATAGTGGTGGCTGGCGCAGACGCGGATGGCGGTCACGATCTCGACGGCCAGGATGGCCATCACGACGACCAGGACGACGATCGAGATGACCTTCACCGACGTCGGCATCTTGCGGAGCAACTGTCCGACCCTGTCTTTGTCCGATTCGTGTTCCATCTTATTCTCCCAGGTTCAATTGGTTCATGACCAGTTCGTAATAAGCGCCCTTCCGCTGCAGGAGCGACTCGTGGTTCCCCTCCTCGACGATCCGGCCCTTGTCGAGCACGATGATCTGGTCGGCGTCCTTCACGGTGCTCAGGCGATGGGCGACGACGATGACCGTCTTGTTCTGACAGACCTCCTGCAGGGCGGCGGAAATCTTGCTCTCGTTCGTCGCGTCCAGCGAATTCGTCGCCTCGTCCAGGATGATGAGTTCCGGGCGCTTGTAGATCGCCCGCGCGATGAGGATCCGCTGTTTCTGCCCCTGGCTGAGCCCCATCCCCTGCGCGCCGATCACGGTCTCGTATTTCAACGGGAGGGACTCGATGTAGTCTTTCAGCTGCGCGATTGCGGCCGCTTTCTCCAGCCGCGGATAATCGATCTCCCCGTCCTCGATCGCGATGTTGCGCGCGATGGATTCCGAGAAGATCACGCCGTTCTGCATGACGACGCCGCAGAGCTCCCGCAGGGGCTTCTTGCGCAGGGTGGAGACGTCCTTGCCGCCCACCGAGACGATGCCTTCCGTGGCGTCGTAGAAGCCCAGGATCAGCTTCAGGAGCGTACTCTTGCCGCTGCCGGAGGAGCCGACGATGGCAGTGGTCTTCCGGTGCGGGATGTGGCAGTTGATGTCACGCAGGGCATAGACGTCCGACAGGGCGTTGTATTTGAACGAGACGTGGTCGAGCGTGATGCCGGCGACCAGGTCTTCCTGGGTCAGGGTCGCCTGGTCCGTCTTCTCCTCGTCCTCCTTGCGATGCACCTCGTTGATGCGCTCGAGGCTCAGCTTCACGTCCTGGATCGAGTTGATGAACTGCAGGAGCTGCTCGACGGGCGACTCCAGCTGCCCGACGATGAACTGGATGGACAGCATCATACCGAGCGTGATCTGTCCGTCGATCACGGACGCCGCCGCGATGACCGTGGTCAGCAGGTTCTTCGTCTGGTTGATCAGGACGCTTCCCGACTCCTGCCACTGCGTGAGCTTCAGGCTCTTCATCTGCGTCTTGTACAGGTCGACCTGGTAGTGCTCCCATTCGCTCCGGCGGCGGTTCTCGCACCCCTGGAGCTTGATTTCCTGCATGTTGGAGACCAGCGCGAAGGAGACTTCCTTGATGTTGGCCTGGTTGTCGAACAGCTCGTAATCCACGAAGCGCCGCTTCTTCAGGAAGCAGCTCACCCAGAGGCCGTAGAGGATGCTGCCGGAGAGATAGACGATGAAGACCGTCCGGTCATAGATGAAGAGGACCGCCCCGAACACCAGGAAGGAGAAGATGGAGAAGGAGGCGGACAGGAACTTGATGGTCAGGAACTCCTCCACCCGGCTGTGGTCCGCCATCCGCTGCAGGATGTCGCCGCGGAGGCGGGACTCGAAGAAAGACATCGGCAGCCGGAAGAGCTTCAGGAAGAAATCCCGCAGCATGGAGAGGTTGATCCGCATGCCGATGTGGAGCAGCAGCCATTTCCGCGTGAACTCGATCGCCACGTTGCCCAGCACCAGCGCGATCTCGCCGATCATGATCAGCCAGATGATGGACAGGTTGCGCTCCTGGATACCGATATCGACGATCGCCTGCGAGAAGAACGGCAGGAGGAGCTGGATGACGCAGCTCAGGACCAGGCCCCACAGCAGGATGATGAAATAGCGCTTGTAGCGGGCGAAAAGCGAGACCAGCGCGCGGATCGAAACGCCATGCCGGTCCGTCCCGGAAGCCTGCTCCCCGGCCGTGAACTTCTCGTTGGGCACCAGGAACAGGGCCACGCCTTCTTCCCGGTCGGAAGACTTGCGCCAGCCCTTCAGGAACGCGTCCCGGTCCAGTTCATACCGTCCCTTCGCCGGGTCTGCGATGTAGTATTTCCGGTTCCGGATCTTGTACAGGACCACGTAGTGGTTGTCCTCCCAGTGCAGGATGCACGGCAGACAGCTGTTGTCCATTTCGGACAGGTCGACCAGGCTGCAATAGGCATCGAAACCAATCCCGGATGCCGCGCGCTGGATGTCTCCCAGCGACATCCCGCAATGCGAGAATTCGCCGAATTCCGCCAATTCCTCGAAACTGATCCGCCGCTTGTAGTGCAGGCAGATCATCCGGAGGCAGGCCGGGCCACATTGCATCGTGTCCCGTTGGCGGATCACTTGGAAGGGCATCGTTCTTTAGTTTAATCCGCCCAGGCGCTCCGTATCAACCGTCTTCGAAGATTTCTTCTCGTAATTGTTGAATACGTATTTCAGCGTGAGGCTCACATAGCGCATGTCCATGTCGTTGACGAAGGAGTAATCCTGCGCGGCCTCCCTGGCGGTGACGCGTGTCTTGTACGTATTGAAAATGTCGTTCGCCTTCAGGATGACGGAGAGGTTCGTCCCCCGGGGACGCCACTGGAGGCTCGCGGACACGTTGGACAGGGGTTCGATCGTGTAGATGCCCTGGATGGCGGGGAACTGGTACCAGCCGGACAGCTGCGCCGAGACGCTCTTGTCCTTGTTCATATAGAAGTTCCCCGTGGCCGTGATCCGGCCGCCGAAAACGCCCCGGCTGAAGCGATAGCCCTCGAAATCCCCCGACTGCCGCATATAGAACGCGTTGACCGACAGGTTCGCGTCAAGCCAGGGCCAGGAATAGGGCAGGACGGCGAGCACGCCGTATTTCGCGTCCTTTTCCAGGTTGTAGTAGCGGTACTTCGCCAGGAGCTCGCCCGGATCCTGATACAGCATCTGCACGGCTTTCCGGGGCGTGGCATCCACGAACAGGCCCAGCACGAACTTCTGCTTGATGATGTAGTTGGCGTTCAGCTGGTAGGAAACGGACGGGGCCAGGGAAGGATTCCCTTCGGTCACGCAATACTGGTTGAGGTAGGTGCGGCCGATCGTCGTCTGCCAGTAAGGCGGATACGTCTTCTTGCTGTTCAGCGCGACCTGCAGGAAATTGTTGTTATATACTCGATAGGTTAAGGACAGGGACGGATACAGGTCGATTCCGTCCCAGAGGACTTCCGTCCCGGATGCGTCCGAGAGCGTCGAGCGCGCGTATTCCGCTTCCAGCGAAACGACGAGGCGGCCGCGCGGCGCGAAGACGTGGCTCCATTCCGCGAAGACGGAGGCCGTGTTTTCCACCTGGCGGGAACGGAACGAATCCTGGTCCAGCGCGCTGCTGCTCCAGACGCCGGCATATGCATTGACAGATTTAGAATTGCTATAGTCCAGACCATAGGACAGGGTGTTCAGCTTGCCGAGCTTCACACTGTGGTGGAGGTATCCCTTGACGATGACGTCTTCCTGGGAGGATTCGCCCCGGAGGGAGCTGGTTTCCTCTTCGCTGTCCAGCAGCTGCAAACGGCGCTGGTTGTAGAGCAGCAGCTCGCCGCCGACCTCCAGGTTGCCATAGGTGAAATCGACGGAGAGGTCCGTCATGTTGTTCCGGCCCGACAGCCGGTTCAAACTCGAATACGGCAGCGATTCCACCGTCGTCAGGCCGGAGGAGCTGTTGGAGATCTTGTCATACGACCCGGAATACTGCACGTTCAGGTTGGCGTCTTCCGAGATGTCGTAATCCATCCCGGCAAAGACCATGTTCCTGCCGGTGCGCTGGTCCTGCTCCGTACGCTGCCCGATCTTGTAGAGACGGTCGGCCACGGTATGGCGCGAGTCGAGGTCCAGCCCGACGAAATCATGGTCCCAGCTTTTGTCCAGGCCCACTTCGAAGGAAATGTTCTTCTTGAAGAAGGAGGCGTAACCCTGGAATCCGAACGAATTGTAATGGGCCAGGTAGTCGGAAACGGACACCACGCCCGAGGACTCGAAACGCCCGGCCCGCTTCTTCTTGGTCACGAAGTTGATCGAGGCGCCGACGACGCCGCTCTTGGCCGGCGATTTATAGTAGAGATCGACCGCCTGGACATCCTCCGCCGGCAGGGAGGACAGGAAGGAGGCCAGTTGCTCCGGCGACATCTTGGACTGTTTGCCGTTGATCGTGATCGCCGTGCTGGAGGTTCCGATCAACTGGTAGCTGTCGCCGCTGGCCTCGAGGCACGGGATCTCCTTCAGGAGGTCCAGGGCGCTCGAGACCGGGCGCGCAGCGACAATCTTGTCCGAATTGAACGACAAGGCTCCGGACTCGGACACCGACATGCTGGAAGAATAATCCTTCACAATCGCATACTGGAGTTGGTAAGGATCATCTTCCAGCAGGATGTCACCCAACACCTTTTCTTCAGAAAGGACGACTCTGGGCTTGTAGGACAGCTGCTGGATGACCAGCCGATACGGCCGCGGACCCTGGGAAAAAGAGAAGACACCGAGAGAGTCCGTGACGCAGGCGGCCACAAAAAGAGAGTCCGGGTTCTGTAGCACAACCACGACCGCCTCCAGCGGTTCCGAGCGGGAATCAATGATGCGCCCGGTGATTTCCTGGCCATGCGACAGTTGTCCTAAAAGCAGAAAAACCCACAATGCTAAAAAGAGTTTCCGCCTTCCTGAAGAAAGAGTGCCGGTTTTAGTCGTCATCGTTCGCGAGTTCTTCTTTGAGATCGATCTGGCGGATGCCCCGCTCCAGCTCAATCGCCTTCATCTTCCGCTTGATCGCCAGGATCTGCTTGTTCCGGCACTCCTCCACCAGCCTGCACTTGTCGCAGTTCGGGCAGTTCGGGAGCCGGTAGTACTGGAAGATGGCGCGGTTGTCCTTGAAGTCCCCGGCAACCTCCGCGGCGAGTTCGTCGCCGTACAGCAGGGCGACGGTCTTGCGGGCGACTTCCTCATTCAGGGCGTTCCGGGTCTTCAGGTAGTCCAGGCAGGCGTAGTAGTATCTGTACGTCCCCTTGTCCTTGCCCTTGAGGTACTCGGAGAGATACTTCACGCAGTCCTCCATATTGCCCAGGTAGCAGGAAAGGAGCGACGCCAGCATATCGACTTCGAGGTCGCACAGGTCCTTGTTGACGTTATAGACGAGGACGTGCTTGAGCTCGAAACCCTCGGATTTGATGATGTTGTAGTTTTCTTTGATGCCGGTCAGGATCGTCTGGGCCATCTCCGGCGTCAGGCGGCCGAGGTGGTTGAGCTCTTCCAGGTTCAGCATGCTCTTCTTGAACTGATAGGTCGTGTCGAGCGGATCGCGGTCCGTGATCTCGCTCATACCCGGAATCAGCACGAAGTAGGACGGGAAGCCCAGCACGGAATTGTCCCGGATATAGAGGGTGCAGCCGTTGTTCTTGATCAGGCGGCGGCAGATCTCGAAATCCTGCTTGTTGGACTGGCCGTAGGACGGATCGAAGCCCTTGAACGGGTAGGACGGCTTGCCGCCCAGGACGACGGCGCTGGGCCAGACGCCAGTGCCGGTCACGAACAGCTTCAGGAGGTTGTCTTCCTTCTCGGCGGCCGTCTTGTACTTCTCGTTGTTGTAGTCCGTGAACTCGTACGGGAGGCCGTCCAGCGTCTTTCTTCCCTGGAACGTCTCCGTGAAGCATCTTTCCAGGGCGATGTTCGGGACGAAATCGACACCGACCTTGAAATAGTAGCGCTGGGTCTCGCGGTCGATGATGGCGAGGCCGATGGCGGGCAGCCCGATGCCCAGGGAACAGTCTTTGACGATCAGCTCGTGGCCGGTCGCTTCCTTGTACTCGACCAGCCGGTCATAGATCTCCGTGCCCTTGAATTCGGACAGGGGAATCTCCGGCGGCGTGATATTCCTGTAATACAGCTCCCGGATGACATAACGCTCGAAGACCTCGCAGATCGCCTGCAGGATGGCCTCTTTCGGCGTGTTGCCCGAAGCCATGCCGTTGGAACCGGTGACCCGGAGCACGAAATTGATCGGGAACCACTCCTCCGTCTGGTTCTGGTCGTCATACATCGGGATGCAGATCTCCTTGTCCCCATCCTTCGACCGCGGGAAGATCTTCGACATCGGCATGTCGTCCTCGACGCGGCAGAGCTTCCGGATGACCTGCTTGACGACCGGGGAGAAATCATCCGGTGCAATCAGCTTCTCTTCCGGCGCGAAGGTATAGGAGAGGTCCTCTTTTGCATCGTTCGCGAAAGAGAAAGATCCGAAGGTCTTGTCCGAAATCATCCGGTGTGCATCCAGCAGGATCCGGTTCTGCAGACGCTCCGCGAATTCAGCATAGCCGCTGGCCAGGGAATACTCGAACGAACGGCCCTTCCCGTTGGTGCCGATGTTCAGGTCCGCCAGGCCATTGTTCCCGATGCTGACGCGGCAGGAATAACGGTTAGAATTGATAAAATGCCTTTCAAGCAGGAGGATGTCGATCCCGCTCAGGATGCCCCGAATCTTGTTGACGGTTTCTTCAGGAGTGTTGTGCTTATACTGTTTCATGGGTATCGGATATTAAAAAACCAGAGCCGCGATACACGGCTCTGGCCGTTTAGAGTTGTGGTTTAGAAGGAGACGATCTTCTTCTTCTCACCCGTGACAACCACTTCCTGGAGGGTGCCGCCGTTGTAGGTCTTCTCTTCTTCTTTGGCGCGAATACCGCCGACGAACTGATTGGCCTCATCATAGTTGAGGGCCTTGCCCTTCACCATAGACAGTGTTTTCATAATGTGTTAATAATAAAAAGTTAGTTCCTACTCTGTTTGGGATTTTCGGACTCCTCCCACGAGTTGCGCGACTCTTTTTATTATTTAATTAACGTATTGTAGCCTATTCGATGACGAACTGCGACAGATAGCCCGTGTTCCCCTGCGGGGTGATGACGATCCGATAGAGGCCGGCATCCCCGGAGACGAAGACGCGCGAGACGGTACCCTGTCTGCCGTTGGGAACGGACCAGACGACCTCGCCGGTCTCGATATTCTGCACCTCGACCAGGACATTGTCCATATTCGCCTTGAACCGGATGGAAACCGAGGAAAGGAACGAATTGAAGCCGATGGAAATCGGGGATTGCTCCGGAGAACAGACGTGGAGGATCGGGCCCGGGAGGGTGTTCTCCCAGATAAAGATCGGAAGCGGATCATCGTCCGCATGACAACAAGGTCCCTGGAATGAAGCGAAGACTGCGACGGCAAGCGTCGCAATCACGGTGATCAGTTTGTTCTTTTTCATGGTTCTCTCTTTTTGTGTTTTGGCAAAGGTATTGAGAACTGCCTGAAAAAGCCAAATAATGGGCGAAATCCGGCGTTACAAAGGCGCTTTATAACGCATTGAGAATCAGACAATTGCGAATTTGTAACACTTCTCTGCGTTACAAGCCGCGCGCCAAAGCGCGAATAACGCAGTTACTCGGCTCACAATCAATCGATTGCGAGCTTTTGGCCGAATGGGCCCCAAAAAAGGGAAATGATGGATTATTTGCGGATATCGAACAGCGCGTTGTAGTCCGCATCGTTCAATTTGGCGATCTGGTCCCGGAGACGGTGCCGCTTCACGCGCACGTTGTTGGGCGTAATGCCGAACTTCGCGCTGACGACATCCGACGGGAGATCCAGCAGGCAGCAGCACAGGAACAGCTGGTCCTGCGCCTTCCCGCGCATGTTCAGCTTCTCCAGCAACGGGATGATCGCCCCGTCGAGCTCGTTGTCCAGCCGCTGAAGCAGCTTCTCGCCCGAATCGTCGATATCATAGACATAGGAAAGCTCTTCCTTGATCGCCGCGATGGACGGATCCTTCTTGAACCACGACGGCACGCCCAGGTGGTCCAGCCGCCAGATGGAACTCTGCAGCCGGCCGGCCTGCCGGAACCGCCGGACCCGCTCCTGGCGGGCGACTTCCCGGAAATGCAGCAGCTGCTCCTGGAGGTGCTCCGTCCGGGTCTCCTGCGCGGCGACTTCCTTCTCGAGGATGGCGCAGACGCCCTGGATCTGGGCGCGTTCCTCTTCCAGCTTGTTCCTCCGGAAATTCGCCAGGACCAGCGCCAGGGCCAGGGCCAGCAGGATCACGGAGAGGATGGACAGGTTGACCCGGTATTGCAGCCGCTTCTGGTTGGCCGCCAGTTCCTGATAGGCGGAAATCGCGTCCGATACGGAATCGGTCAGGACGCGCTGGATCTCGGCTTCTTCCAGCACATTGATCTCATTCAACAGATGATACGCTTCCCGGTCGTTCCCGAGGGCCAGCGCACAGCGGCACAGCCACGGAGTCACTTCCAGCCCGGCCGAGGACCCCCGCGCCTCGAGCTGTTCCACGATGGGTTTCGCTTCGCGCACCTTACCGGAGAGGATGAGCGCGTAGGCATAGGCGCCCGCCTCCTGCATGGACAGACCGCCCTGTACCACCCGCAGACGTTCGAACAATTCGAGCGCAGCCTTCGGATCCGGCTCCGGCTGAAGCAGCTTCATCCGGGCGTAGTTGGAGAGGAAGACCGGGGTCGAATACGGGCTGGGCGACGGCGCCGCAAGCCCCTTCCGGAACAGCGAATCGGCCCGGTCCCACTCCCGGGAAGAGAAGCAGGAGACGGCCAGCTGTCCCAACGCAACATCATATTGCGGGTCATCGATTTCGTTGAAGACGGCAAGTCCCAGTTCGATATATTCCCGCTCCTTCTTGAGGTTGTGCACCTGGTTGTACAGGGCGGCCTCGGCCAGATAGAGCAGGCCCAGCGAATGTTTGTCAGTCACGCTCCCGGCGTAATCCTCCGCCCGGGAGAAGAAGACCGCGGCGCCGCTGCAGTCGTTGGATTCCTGGGCGATCCGCCCCCGGTAATAGAGCGTCTTCATCCGCTCGTCGGGCGAGCCGTGGCGCTCGAAATAGCGCTCGGCCGGCTTGAGAAGGTCTGGAGCGGTGATATCCAGATAGCATTTGTCGCGCGCCATCGTGGTCAGCAAAGCATGGCTGGCCCGCAGGCGCCGCGTATTCAGGTCCGCGGAATCGAGGCTCTCCAGCACCGACAAGGCGCTGTCGGGCCGCTCGTTGACATACGAAGCGACATCGTCCAACAACGCCGCCGTACGGCTGGCCGGGAAACGGGCACAAGCCGACGACAGAACGATTAAAAATAAACACGCGCCAACAGAAATCCTGTTCATAAGGGATCCTACCTATCGCAAAAATAAGAAAAAAAACGCAGGGATGCACGGAAAACATTTCCTATCTTTGTAATGAATGCATGATTTTGACTATGAAACGGATTCTTTCGCTACTTCTTTTGATTGCCCTGTCCTGCGGCTGCGGGACGCTGAGTTACAACACCACCTACGGGAAATACAGTCGGTACCTTGATGGATATTGGGGACAATGGGAACCCTTCTTCGCCACGGAAACCTTTGAATTCCAGGGAGAACCGGAGAATTTCGTCGTCCACAAGGCCGAGAACCACCCCAGCAACTACTGCTTCCGCCTCAAGGTCAAGGACCTGGACCCGGCTGCCGTGAAAAGAAACGCCCCTGCGACATTTACGGGCACGATCGAGTTCTTCGCGTACCAGCCGGCCAGCGCCCGGAAGGCAAGCGACACCTTCGTCAGACGCTCCCTGGGCTTCCTGGACGGCAAGGTCGTCGGGAGCGAAACGCACATGACGAGGCCCGCGAAGATCGAAATGCAGAAAGTCAGCGGCGGTTACCTGTACACCGTTTACATCGACGACGTCGGCTTTTCGATCGTCGTCCCCTGGAAACGGCTGGGGACAAAATAAGGAAAGAGGCACCTACGAATTTCGTAAGTGCCTCATTTTCACTTAGTGAGGCTTAGCAGATTTGAACTGCTGACCTCTTGCCTGTCAAGCAAGCGCTCTGAACCAACTGAGCTAAAGCCTCGTTTGGGAATGCAAAGATACGCAAATTTTTGAATATTCCGAGGCCAGCCGCAGATTTTTCAAAAAAAGTGGACTACTTCCCGTCGGACCAGTACGTGATGACGCGCGCCTGCTTCAATTCGACCGTGGTCGTATCGACCTGCGGCACCATGTCTTCCTCCCAGGGTTCCTCCCACCCGCGGGTCACGCGGGAGACCGTCCGCTCCGTCCAGTTGCCCTTGGCGTCGAATCGCGTATAGGTGTAGCGGATCTCGCCCTGCTCGTTCCAGCCCTCGGAACCGCCGTCAAAGGTGGCGGAAGCGGGATAGACCTTGTTGCCGTCATAGGCATAGGTGTAGATGTTGGACCATTCCCAGCCGCCGAGGTCAGCCGTCTGCGGGCGTCCCTTGGCATCGTAGGAGAAACGCACGACGGAGAACGCCGCGATGTCGAAAGCCTCGCTCCCATAGTCTTCGAATTCCGTGTTGTCGTAGGACACGATCCGGCCTTTGCTGTCGCGGAGCAGCGTCGTCTGCGGGAGCTGTCCGCCGATGAAATTGCCTTCTTCGTCGTACTCATAGGTATTGCCGTAGGCATCCCGGGTCACGCGGCCCCGTTCGTCGAACGCCAGTTCCAGGGTATCCGTCCCGAACCATTCGTCTTCCGTCACGCCCTCTTCGGGGTTGGCCGGGAACGCCTCGGAGAGGCGGACTTCCTTCACGTCTCCCTTCAGGCCGAAGGTCCGGGCATCGTTGGGATTGTACTTGGGCGCACAGGCGGCGGCTGCAAGCACCAGGGCCAGTGCACAAAGGCTGATATTTTTCATATTATGCGGTTTTGGTGATGACTTCTGCCAGCAACTTGACCCCGGCCTCCATCCGGGAGGCATCCAGGAAGGAGAAATTGATCCGCATCGTGTTGCGGTGCGAACCGTCGGGATAGAAGAAAGAGCCCGCGACATAGGCGACGCCGGCGGCGAGGGCGCGGTCGTAGAGGGCGACGGTGTCGAAGCCCTCCGGAAGCGTCAGGAAAAGGAACAGGCCCCCTTCCGGATGCGTCCAGGACACGCCTTCCGGCATATATTTCTCCAGCAGCGCAAGCATCTTGTCGCGCTTGCCGCGATAGAGCGCGATGCTCTTCTGCAGGTTGGCGTCCAGCGCGCCGCTGCCCATGAACTCCGCGGCGATATACTGGTCGAACACGGGCGGGCAGAGGTCGAGCGACTGCTTGCAGACGTAGATCTGGTCCAGCAGTTCCGCCGGTCCGAGGATCCAGCCCAGGCGGAAGCCCGGCGCGAAGACCTTGGAGAAGCTGCCCAGGTAGAGCGTGCGCTCCGGCGCGAGCGAATAGATCGTCGGCACCGGCTCGCCGCTGTAGCGCAGCTCGCGGTAGGGACTGTCCTCGACGATGAGGAAATCGTGTTCGCGCGCCAGCGCGACGAGCTCCCGGCGCTCCGCGAGCGTCATCGTCTCCCCGCTGGGGTTCTGGAAATCCGGAATCACATAGCAGAACTTGACCGGCCTGGAGAAGTCGAACGTGTCCAGCGTGCGGATGTCCGCGCGATAGGATTTGAAGGACTGCAGCGCGCCGAGATAGGTCGGGGCGGAGGTCAGGATGACGTCGCCCGGATTGACGAACACGCGCGTGCAGACGTCGATGCCCTGCTGCGAGGACGTCGTGACCTGCACGTTCTCCACCGGCACGCCGCTGCGCTTCGCGATCACGGCCCGCAGTTCGGGCAGGCCCTGCGTGGCCCCGTACTGCAGGGCCTTGGCGCCATATTTCTCCAGCACCTCCGCGCTGATGCGGCGGATGTCGTCGATCGGGAAGGTGGCCGCGTCGGGGTAGCCGCCGGCAAAGGAGTAGATGGCCGCGAGATCGACTTTCTTGAAGATCTCGCGCACCGGGGAGCGCATGAACGACGGGACGTCGTCGGAGAAGAATCTATCGTATTTCATCGGCAGGACCCGTGAGATAAACGTCTGTGAAATGGTCGCCTTCCGGGCGGAAGTCCACCGCCAGCCGCGCGATCCGCGCCTGGATTCCGTACCTGATGGTGCCGCCTGGTTTGAGCG
>JAEEGJ010018665.1_pt1 | contig 15438 bp, 13 predicted proteins | sample 8958761 | NCBI WGS metagenome assembly JAEEGJ01 (sample SAMN16246546, study PRJNA631951) | gut metagenome | biome: gut microbiome; feature: rumen; material: RS-attached | host: Bos | place: Iran: Karaj | collected 2018-10 | reverse complement strand
CAGGGATGCAGCATGTTCACCAGCACATATCTGGACAACTCTGCATCAAACGTGACCTCCATCATCAATGACGAGGAAGAATGGGATAAGGTAGCGAAGCTCCATCTATCATATTTCGGAAAACTCAGAGAACTAGAGAAAGCCAACTTGGGGGATTTCAACTCTGAATGGGCAAAGAGGGAAAGCACCGTTGTTATCCCCAGCAACACTGCGGTGATGATCTGCCAGGGTCTCAACGATTACAACGTTCTGGCAGACTGCGCCTATTCCACATACTGCAGTTTCATCGACGCTGGAATGGATACCAAGGTCATTCTGCATCAGGGGGGCCACGACTATCTCTCTGATGGGAAGGAGTGCTACGACCTGCTGGTGGATGGAATGAGGAATTCGGTATTGGTGAATAAATGGTTCTCACACTATCTATTCGGTGCCGATAATGATGTAGAGGAGATGCCCAACGTATTGATGCAATCATCTGATTGCAGATCCTGGATGGCCTATGACAGCTGGGGCAACGGCATCGACAGGGACTATGCATTCCCCTCAGGTACAATCACCCTCAACAAGTCCGATATAGACTATGAAGAATTGTACTATGCAGAACAGATTGTGAATCTGGATGACGGTACATACATTCTGGACATCGACGATACGGGATTGATTGATGGCAGAGGTGCTTTCCATCTTCGCATCAGCACGAATGATCTCGGAAGAGACATGCTGCCTGTTTCCGTGTATCTGTTCGATATATCCGACGAGGAATTCGAATACGTCGATTACTTCTTCGAGGAAGCAGACAAGATCACCCTCGAAGAAAGGGCATCTTGGGTAGGTGGAGGGCTCAAGAACTATGACATCCTTGCCTTCAAGACTATATCAAATAATGTCAAGATAATATCCTACGGATTTGCGGATCTCTACAATCCCAATTCAACCAAAGACCCGACAACCTGTGCGGAACGCACCGAATTAGATGGAGGCTGGTATGATTACTGCATATATCTGAACGCTACCCTGTACGAAGTCCAGGAAGGCCATCATCTAGTGGCAGCTATTACTCCGCTACCTGTCGCCACCGGATCTGTTGACCAGATGGCAGAAGACATAGATGATTACTCCTTCACCTTGGATCTGGAGAACTCATGGGTTTCTATCCCATTTTCTTGAAGACTTCAGGCAATTAATGTACCTTCGTAAAAAACGCTTCTATTTAGATATTGATTTTTAATACACTTTGAAAAATTGATGCTGGCTGTAAGCTTAAGCGGGCCCGTCGGGATTCGAACCCGAGTCCGGAGCTCCGGAGGCCCCTATGCTATCCAAGCTATACTACGGGCCCATTGGAGAAAGAAAGGGTATTTGCCGGGGTTAGATACTCCCCGGCGATCCTGTGCCTCCTTTTGAGAGGGAGGAGGCGAATGAAGAATTTACCTTTCTCAGTCCTTCTTTGTGAACTCGGTGTATCCGCAGCATCCGCAGGATACACGGTCCTTGTGGACTGCCATGAATGTTCCGGGTCCGCACTTGGGACAGAACTGTTTGGTCCTTGTGACGGTGTTTCCGTCGACCTGATATGCACTTGATTTCTTGATTGCTGCCTTGGGTGCTGCTGCTTTTGCCATTATAATCACTCCTCAGCTGCGGGCTCTGCTGCCTCGGGGGCCTTTGCCTCGATGCCGTTCCTCTTCAGAAGGTACTCCCTGTCGTACTCGAGTGCTGCCTCTTTGGACTCGTAGACCTTTGCGTATCCCTTGGACATGCCCCTTCCGTAGACGGACTCGATGTTGTCGACGACGACACAGTCCCTCTTGGACTTGCATTCCTTGGCGATTGCCTCAGCAACGGCGTTCCTTCCAGGTGTGCTCTCTCCGTTGTGATCGAGAGTGAAGTACACCTCTACCCTCTTGTACAGGGGGTTCTCTTTCTTGTTCGTGATTTCCATCTTCATTCTGCTTCCTCCATTTTGAACATCAGCTGTTCTATCTTGGATTTGATGCTTTCATCCGTGGTGATGCGCATCATGCACTTTCCGGGCCATCCGTACACGATATCGGTGCCTATCGGTGCGAACAGGATCACGGGCATCAGCGCCAGATCCTCTTCCCCGATGACCTTTATCAGTCCTCCGGACCCTTCGATGCGTCCGCGGATGCTCTCAACCAGTTGCCTGGTGATCATTCCCGCGGGGTTGACGACCTCCTCCTTCTCCTCGCTCTCCACGAGGGTTGCGAACTCGGTCATCTCACGGCGCTCGGTGATCCCGTCGTATATCGACAGGAAAGGCCTTATGCCGTGTCTTCTGAACGTCAGGGATACCACGTCCCCGACGGTGATTAAGGTTGTTTGAGCGTGAAACGTTTCAAGATCGCTGTCGTACAGTTCCGTTCCCAGCGGTTCCTTGAACATCTGCCTGTCTTTCTCAGGCAGGACAAGGTCCCTCTCGAACATCAGCGTACCTTGAGAGCGTACTTTCCGTTGGCCGAGATTCCCATCTTCTTGGCGATCTCCGATTTCTCGAAATCGAGAACCGCGAGGTATCCCTGCCATTCCTTCGAGGTCTGTCCGCCGCAGCGGGGACACACATCCTCTTCGGAGATGAAACTGCACTGCTTGCATGCTTTCTGGACGATTACTGCCATCACTCATCACCTTCCGATTCCTTGTGCTTCTTTGCATCCTCTTCGATCCACTGGAGCTTTCCGAGACCGGGCTGCCTCATGGTGAGTCCGATCTTACTGTCCTGCGGATTCTTCTCGTTGAGATCGATGCTGACGACCCTTGCCCTGACTATGTCTCCCACTGCAAGGAATCTTCCGCTGTCCTTTCCTACGAGCCTCTGGTTGGTCTCGTCGATGTCCACACGGTCATCCATTACCTGACTGATGTGAAGGAGTCCATCGAGGGGACCGAATCTGACGAAAGCGCCGAACTTGAGGACCTCTACGACCACTCCCTCGACGATCTCGTTCTCTTTGGGCTTGAAGACGATCTGATCGAACTTCACCGTCTGATAGACTGCACCGTCTCCGTGAACGATGCGTCCCGGACCCTCGGTCCTGACATTCCTGATCAGTACCGTGAAGGTCTTGTCCTCGCTGAATCTGCCTTCGTAGGCGTCCCATGTGAGTCTGTCGATGACGTTGTCGATGTCCTCTTTGAGTTCGACCGGTGGGATACGGACGACCTTTTCGACTTCTGTAAGCATGTACATAGCGTGCCCTCTGATAACCCACGTTAGTGAGGACTCTTATATAAACTATGCTCACGCGTAATATAGGAATAAAAATCTGGATGAAAAGGGAAATGAGGGGATGAACCCCTCGGTTTCATACGTTCAGACGAACAGGACTGCGGTCACCAGACAAATGGTGGACAGCAGCTTGACGAGAACGTGGATGGAAGGTCCGGCGGTGTCCTTGAAGGGATCTCCGATGGTATCTCCGACGACTGCCGCTGCGTGTGCAGGCGACTTCTTTCCGCCGTGGTTACCCTCTTCGATGTACTTCTTGGCGTTGTCCCAAGCTCCTCCTCCGTTGTTGAGGAAGTTAGCCATCAGGATTCCGACGATGGTTCCGACCATGATGAGTGCTCCGACGGACTGGTATGCCTCGACGTAGTCTCCGAGGAGATACCTCATGATGAGTCCGAAGATGACAGGCACGAGGATCGGAAGGAGAGCGGGTACGACCATTGTCTTGAGAGCACCGCGGGTTGCGATGTCGACACACTTTGCGTAGTCGGGCTCGGAAGTACCTGCAAGGATTCCCTTGTCCTCGCGGAACTGCCTGCGGACCTCCTCGACCATCTCTCCGGCTGCTTTGGAGACAGCACGGATTGCGAGGGATGCGAAGAAGAACACGAGCACTGCTCCTACGAGTCCACCGACGAAGATGAGGGGGTCACCGAGGTTGACCTGGAAGACCTCGCTGAGAGGAATTCCCTTGACTTCGCTGACGATCTCGAAGAATGCGGCGAACAGCAGGAATGCTGCGAGAGCTGCGGATGCCATTGCGTATCCCTTGGTAAGGGCCTTGGTGGTGTTTCCTGCGGCGTCGAGCTTGTCGGTCTTGTCCCTGACTTCCTCAGGCTGGTTGGACATCTCGGCGATTCCACCGGCGTTGTCGGTGATGGGTCCGAATGTGTCCTCAGCGAGGATGAAGGCGGAAGATGCAAGCATGGCGATGGTTCCGACTGCGGTTCCGTAGAATCCGAATGTTGTGGGATCGATCTTGATTCCGAGGATCTCAGGAGCTGCGGTGTAACCGAGCATGTAGGTTGCGACGATAGCGATAACGATACAGACGACGGGCAGAACAGTGGATTCCATTCCGACCGAGATACCCTCGATGACGTTCGTAGCTGCTCCGGTCTCGGATGCTGCTGCGATTCCCTTGACGGGCTTGTGGTCACCGGTGTAGTACTGTGTGAGGTAAACGATTGCAAGACCGAGTGCGATACCGATGAGTCCTGCGATGAAGAAGTGTACCCAGTAATCCTCTCCGAGCAGATAGTACGTACCGACTGCCAGGAATATGACGTTCAGTGCGATGGTGACGTAGTAACCCTTGTTGAGGGACTTGACGACATCATCGTCCTCCTTCATCCTGACGACTGCGATTCCGACGAGGGAAGCGACGAGTCCGAATGCCATGAGGACAAGGGGAAGGAAAACCCAGTTGTTACCGAGGTAAGGGGCGACGGATACAACGGCTGTACCGATGACCATCGCACCGATGATCTCTGCTGCGGTCGACTCGAAGATATCTGCTCCACGACCTGCACAGTCTCCGACGTTGTCTCCGACAAGGTCTGCGACGACTGCAGGGTTCCTGGGGTCATCCTCGGGAATTCCGGCCTCGACCTTTCCGACGAGATCGGATCCGACATCTGCTGCTTTGGTGTAGATTCCTCCACCCAGCTGGGCGAAGAGAGCTGCGAAGGATGCTCCGAAGGCATATCCGACGACAGCGTGGAGTGTGGGAGTCAGGGAAGGAGTGAGTCCGTCTCCGTCTCCGATGAGAGCGTTGTAGATCAGGACGACCATGAAAAGTCCGAAGAGGGACAGTGCGGACACTGCGATTCCGGAGAGTGCTCCTCCCCTGAATGATGTCTTGAATGCCTCTCCGAGCGACCTCTTGGCTGCTGCGGATGTCCTGATGTTTGAGTTGACCGATACCTTCATTCCGATGAATCCGGAGAGGATTGAGAATGCGGCACCGATAACGAATGCGATTGCCACTTTGTAGTTCAGGTAGTTGGAGAAAGGCTCTCCGACGAACGTACAGAGGGCGATTATGACTGCGAGTATTGCAATCACGATTCCGATTGTTTTGTACTGGCGCTTCAGGTAAGCCATTGCACCAGTCTCGATCGCATCTGAAACCTTCTGCATCTCAGGGGTGCCCTTGTCCTTGGACCAGACATCCTTGAAGAAGTAAGCTGCGAAGATCAGTGCGATAATTGTCGCAACCGGGATCATGAATAGCAGATTCTCTGTAGCGAAAATATCGACTATCATTTCATAACCCCTATCTTTTGGTTGAATCGAGTGATATCGTCCTCATATATAAGTACACGAGATAAAATCGGGTACCTATAAAGAGACATAGCCACCTTTTCGGAGCAATACCCTTTTAATCCACATCCTACTAGCCGTCAGCAAGAGACGATAAAATGTCGAAGGAAGCAGAACTCGAACTCATAGAAGTTGAGGACATCAAGGTCAAAAAAGGAATGACAGTGGACGAGCTCATGAGATACATGAGCGGTGCAGGAGGATTCACAGCACAGAAGCTGGCCGATGCCACTGATATCCTCGAGAGGATGGAGAAGGACAAGGACTGTCTGAAGATCCTCTCGTTCCCCGCATGCATCATGGCCACCGGAACCCGCGGTGTCCTTGTGGACATGGTCAAGAACAAGAGAGTAGACCTGATCATCACAACCTGCGGATGCCTCGATCACGACATCTCCAGGACCTATGAGCACTACTACCACGGCGACTTCATGATGGATGATGCCAAGCTGAGGGAGGAGTATGAGATCTCCAGGCTCGGAAATGTTCTCGTTCCCGACGACTGCTACGGAGAGGTCCTCGAAGGAGAGATCCTGCCCATGTTCGACGAGATTTTCGAGGGCAAGGACTCGATGACCACCCACGAGATCATCTGGGAGGTAGGAAAGAGGATGAACGACGAGAACTCGCTTATGTACTGGGCATGGAAGAATCAGATCCCCATCGTCGTTCCCGGGATCACAGACGGATCCTTCGGATGCCAGCTCTGGATGTACTACCAGACCCACAGGAAGTTCAGGATCGATCTCTTCGGAGACGAACAGATGCTCTCCGAGATGACGAACCACGCCACCAACACCGGCGCGCTCATGATCGGAGGAGGAATCTCCAAGCACCATGTCATTTGGTGGAATCAGTTCCGCGGCGGATTGGATTACGCCGTATACCTGACCACGGCCGAGGAGTATGACGGTTCCCTTTCCGGAGCCAGGCTCAGAGAGGCCATCTCATGGGGTAAGGTAAAGCCTGAAGCAAAGAAGATGACCGTCGAAGGAGACGCGACTATCACTCTCCCGATGATCTATGCATCACTGGTGGACAGACTCTGATGTCTGACAAGGTACTGTTCCTGGACGGAGACGGAGTTGGGCCCCCGGTGCTTCAATCCGCCGAACGCATCATCAAGGCCGTGACGGACTCGGTAGAGATAGTCCACGGCGAGATAGGCAGATCGGCCTTCGACAATACAGGACAGTACCTTCCACATGAGACCATGGACCTTATGGACGAATGCAACGTCATAATGAGCGGTCCGGTCTATACCCCTGAGAACGGTAAGGATCCTCTCGAATCACTCATGGTCCATCTGGACTTGTTCGCCAGGGTAAGGTACTACAAGACACTATCACCCGATCTGGGCATAGATGGGATGGAAGTCGTTCTCTGGAGCAGCAACAACAATGTCGATACAGAGTTCTCTGAAGTACCTGACCTTGACGGCGTCACGCTGACAAAATACGTCAAGAACAACGCTTACAACAGGATGATGAGCCTGGCGCTGGACTATGTTGAGACCAGAAAACTCGAAAGGATAACTTGTCTGGTAAGGGATGACTTCTTCCCCATGAGCAGTGACATGTTCAAAGATTCGTTCACTTCCATCTTCCCATCAGACGTATACAAAACAAAGATTCAGAACGTCAAGGATTGGGCGGCACATTCGATCAAGTATCCGGGAAATGACCAGTGCATAGTCTGTGTCGACCTCTACAACCAGGTCGTCGCTGGTGTCCTAGGTGGTCTTACGGGCTTCGATCATCTCGGCCCCCTCTATTTCGTTGGGAACGATTACAAGCTCTTCAAGCCTTGCAACAAACCGACCTATGACGAAACAGTTTCAGAAGGGTATGAGAATCCGACAGCCGCCATAATGTCCGCGGCCATAATGCTCAAGAATTTCGGACTTAAAAACGAGGCCGATGAGATCATGAGCGCTCTCTGTGAAGCCTACGTCGCAAAGAAGAGAACGCCCGACGTCAACGGTACTCTAACAAACGAGGAATTCACCAACGAGATCATAGGACGCCTGTGATCGTTGCACCGATTACCCGTGATAGGATTTTAAGGTTGTAATAACTTCCATGGCTCATGATAGATGCCGGGCACAGGGACTGTGTGGAAGCAGCTTTGAACCATGAGAAGACAGATAGGACGCCTGTCAACAACTTCGTCCTAGCGACCGCTGCACGCAGCGCAGGCATCACAGTTGACGCGGCCAGATGGGACCCCAAGGTTTCAGCAAAGGTGTCCGTCGACCATGCGGTGAAGACAAAATCCGATTTCGTCAAACCTGTATTGGACTCTCAGGTTCCATTCATGGACCTCGGCATGCAGGTCCGTTTCCCAGAGGATGATTACGGTCAGATCCTGAAGCCACTCGCAGAGGATGCAGAACAGATCGATCAACTCGCTTTCTTCGACCCGCGTGTCGCATCGGAATGCCCCAACTTCCAGAAGGTATTCGTCGATGCTCTGGAGGAGACTGCTCGTATCCTGCCCGAAGACCTCCACATCTGCGGACTGTCCTGGGGACCTATCACCACCTCAGGTTACATCATGGGCGTAGAGAACATGGTCATGGGAATGCTGATGGATCCCGATATGGTCAAGAAGCTCATCGGGAAAACCACACCTTTCGTCTCGGCGATGCAAACTCGTATGCTGGAGGCCGGTGCGACAGTGATGTGGATGGCGGACCCGACGTCATCAGAGGACCTGATATCTCCGGACATGTTCCATGAGTTCTCAGCACCTTACATCACGCAGATCGTCAAAGATGTCAACAACATGGATTCCAACGTCCACACGTTTGTTCATATCTGCGGAAACACACTGAAGATACTGAAGGAGATGCCTCAGACGGGTGCGGACTGCCTGAGCTTCGACCATGCGGTCGATCCTGCCAAAGCTAAGGAAACGGCAGGAAGGAACATCTCTATAATGGGCAACGTGGACCCTGTGCAGGTCATGATGATGGGCAACCCCGAATCAATCACCTCTGCCTGCTACAATGTGATCGATGCAGCAGGTCAGGAAGGAGGTTTCATACTGGCCCCCGGATGTGAGACCCCCATCTCGACGACAGACGAGAATGTACTGGCAATGGGAGAGGCTGCCAGGACCTATTGGTCCAGGTGACTTACGGGAAACCTTTATTAACAACATCTATATCTCTGGGGTACTGAGTGCAAGGGTAGTCAAGCATGGCCAACGACGCTAGCTTGAGGGGCTAGTCCTTAGTGGTCCGCGAGTTCAAATCTCGTCCCTTGCACCACTTTCTTAAAATCCCGATTTGTTGCAGTTTCTCAAGCGGAAATGTTAATCTATTTCAGTTTTGACTATCAAATAAAAAGCCTGAGCTAAAATAACGCATTAAAACTGTGGCGATTGAGTTTCGCACAAATATCCAAGATCTATTTTGCTGATGCAGAGCCACCTCTAATGAATCCTCTTATTGATCCTGCCTTTGTTGGTCTGGCAAGGAGTATCATCCCTTGCCATAGACTGCAACGATTGCCTGACCTTTGGTTGTCAGATCGAACTTGTTCCTTTTATGATGATTCTCCACCACCCAGCCCTTGTCGAGCATCGGTGTGATGTAGTTGCATCTGAGGAACATACGTTCTTTCTGCAAGTCATCTGTCCTGGTCTTCTTCACCTCAGGGATATAATCCCAGATTCCTTTCTCTTTCAGAGCTTCAATGATCTCATTGAAGTTCAGATGTCTGTTGTCGATCTCTTGGCCTTTGAAAACCTCCAAGCATGCTACATGTTTGTCGCTGGGGACATCCGGACCAAATGTCATCACCATAGTCGGATCGCAGACTGATGAAGTCCTACCTGTTGGCTTGCCATCAACGGTATACGCCTTCATCGCTTCATCTAGGCCCATACTCCTTGTCTTCGATCTGACGCTGAATGCGATCAATTCGTTATCCTGCATTGCTGCGAGCATCGCACCGGCGATATACTCGGGCGTACCGGATGAGATATTGACATAGATTATCGAGTTCTCATCTCTGATCCTCTCTTCTGCGACTATGTTGATTATTGTCCTGAGCATTTCCTGATAGTCCATGATGTTAGCGCAGTCGACGAATGTCTCTGCTTGCGTATAGGCTCTGATCTGTTTGCACGCCTCCTCTAGGAAGGTGTTGTAGAAAGCCTCATCTGGACTGCCCTCACCTGTGTTTGGGTAGGAAATGATGTGCACGCGGGCGGCTTCGTAGAACTTCACTGGCTCGACCACCTTGACAACCTCGGTGGTTAGACAGCAAATCACCACGGCCTCCTTCTTTCCCGATGGGTTCATACGAATCACCTAATCTAACATCTGACCGTTACGTATTAAAGTGTTAGTATTGTTAAACTATACTATATTAGAAAAATACATATATTGTTGGCTGAAACCAATAATACATGTTGGATATTAACTCCGATAAAGGACAAAATTTACTAGGTATTATATAGTAGTGTTAAAACAGCATTTACTTACTATTATTCTCCGTTAAAAGTGCATCTAGGAATAATCTGCAGGAAGACATTCTATCGGCACCTATCGCACCTCTCAATCTCTTCTTCGGTGTGACAACGGACCATGTTGAATAATCAGGATCCCCCTGGAATGTGAGTTTTGCACGGATGTCGCCCTTATCCCAAATGAATACGGCTTCGTAAGGCTCCTCAGCAGAATAGATGAATTCCATTCCCTCGAATAGAGAATAATCTCCCTCACAGGCATCCTTCAGGGCTTCGCAGAACATGCCTGCCTGTTCAGCTAGATTTATGGATTCCATGTCCAGGATGTACGATCTCATGACGTAAACGGGATCTACAGTCAGAATGCCACCTTCCAGAACAGTTATGAGTGGGCCCGCCCGGATTTGAACCGGAGTCAATGGCTCCCGAAGCCACAAGGATACCAAGCTACCCCACGGGCCCACAGGTTCGGACAGATAATCTTCGGATATAAACCTTAGCGGGAGCCGATTCCTATGGTCTCTTCCGCTATCTTGATACAGGCCAATAGATCGTCTGCGGTATTCCTCAGAGAACCGGCATTCTCTGCCTCCATCCTGAAGACGAGAGTGCTTCCTTCCAATCTGGATTCAACATAACCGTCGTTATCCGGATCCAGCGATTTCATCACTGTCTGCGCGATCTTCGTATCGGCATAATCGAATCTCAGTTCGAGGGAAAGCATCGATGCCCAATCTCAATTCCTTATAAAAAGAGATGCCGGGGATTCCCCCGGCTTTTGTTCAACAGGCGAAGTAACCGTGCGTCCTCAGCATGCGTTTCTTCACCAAATGACTTCCGAAGAAGTACACGCAAGCGATGAAAGGCATCCAGATCATGGCTGTCAGGGCTATGTCGTTGAAGAACACGTCCTGGAAGAGATCCATCGGGAAGTCCGAGATGGCCTGCCATAGACCTCCGCTGAACGGCAGAAGAGTCCCTATGGCCAACGCCGCCAGTGCAGACACCACCAATGCCTTGCAGGACCAAGCCTGGAAAAAGGGAAGCTTATTGGTACGTACGATGTGGATCGCCCATACTTGCATCCAGTACTGCTCGATAACCCATATGGCCTGGAACCATGCCTCCACATTGGTTCCGCTCAGATCCTCTCTTCCCAAAATCAGATCGGCTATGGTGCCGTACGTGCCTGCTTGGAAGAGGACCTCCCCGTCGGAGTTGACGATATCCATCATGGACATCGAACCGAATATCACGAAGATCATGAATGCCCATGTCATCATATCCGTCAACGGACACATGGGCCCGTAATGGAACATGACGTTCTTGAGATTGATGGCATCCCACTTCCTGGGTTCCCTGACGAACTCATCCTCGACCTTATCCCACGGGATGATTAGACATGCGAAATCGTTGATCAGATTGAATATGAGGATCATGATCGCACCCATCGGTTCGAAGTTGAACAGCAGGGTGGCCAAGATGAGCGAGAACATGTAACCGAAGTTGATGGAACCGATCATCTTCACGTACTTGATGGAATTGACGTATACCTTCCTTCCTTCGATGGCCCCGTCTTTCAGAATGCCCAGATCCTTCTCCAGAAGGATCATGCTGGCAGTCTCCTTGGCGATGTCGGTACCTGTATCGACAGATATGCTCACATCGGCGTTCTTCATCGCAAGCACGTCGTTGATCCCGTCCCCCATCAATCCAACACAGTGACCGTTTGCGCGTAGTGCGGTAACGACACGGGATTTGTTGTCCGGAGTGAGCCTTACGAAGACATCGTTGGTCTCAGCGACCTGTCTGAGAGTCTCGTCATCCATCTCATCGATCTGCGGACCTGTGATGATGAACGAGCTCGTCCCTTCAGGATCGAATTCCTCCAATGAGGATACATCCCTGTCCTTGACGGAGCAGTGGATTCCGATCGCCTCGCACACATAGTGCGTTACGTACTCGTTATCGCCCGTAAGGACCTTGACCTTGATGCCATACTCATTCAGATCTTTGATCGCTCCCTTGGCCGTCCTCTTCACTGGATCGGTGAAGACAACGAATCCTGCAAACGTCTGGTCAGTCTCGTCAGAAGGGCTGAATTCAGTCTGTCCAGCCGGGAAGTACTTGTGAGTTACTCCGAGGACACGCATTCCCTTCTTGCTGTACCATTCGACCAGGCCCAGGATTTTGTTTACTGTGTTTTCGTCCAGGTCGCGTATCTCCCCTTCCTCATCCAGATATCTGGTGGATATCGAGAGGATCTCCGGGACCGCGCCCTTTGTGACCATGAGGTTAACATCCTCTTTCTTGGTGACGATGACGGTAGCTCTTCTTCTGATGAAATCGAACGGTATATCGCCAACCCATTCGTATTCGTCTAGTTCCTCCAAAAGATACTCGTTCTCAGCGTGCTCCTGGATTGCCCAATCGATCTGATTGGTCGCGGATGTGAGCTTCATACTGTTCAGACATACTAGCTTCTCGACCAGGGTGCTGGGGGTTCCGTAGATATTGTTGTTCGCCTCGACCGAGATTCTATTCTCCGTGAGCGTTCCCGTCTTGTCCGAACAAAGGACATCCATCCCTCCGAAGTTCTGGATCGCATTGACGTCCTTCACGATGACCCTTTTCTTGGACATGTCTATGGCGCCTTTGGCCAGATTGGTTGATACTATCGTGGCTAGCATCTCAGGCATCAATCCTATCGCCAGAGTGATGGCGAAGATCAACGCCTCCATGACATCCTCGAACAGGAATTCGCCTGCGTTGAGGAATCCCTTGATCACCATGATGATGAAAACCGGAGGAACGGTGAATATCATAAGCTTGAGAAGTACGGAAACAATTGCACTGCTTCCTTTGTCATAGGTGGTCTTGGAAGATTTGGTCGATAGCTTCTCGGCCATGGAACCTATCACGGTATCGTCGCCGACCGCTATGACGACTGCCTCAGCAGAGCCTTCCATGACGCTGGTTCCCATGAACGCCATGTTGTTGCATTCCAGGATACTTCCCTCGCATTTCACGGGCTCAGCATATTTCGTGGCCGCCTCCGACTCTCCTGTGAGGGCGGACTGGTCGACCTTCAGATGGTTAGATTTGATGATCCTGACATCCGCGGGAACTACATCCCCCGTGTCCAGGATCAGTATGTCTCCGGCGACGAGGTCGACAGAGTCTACCTCAGTCTCGACATTCTCACGGCGGACCGTGATGATCGTGGTCACCATGTTCACCAGTTTAGCAGCAGCCTTCCCGCTGCGTGTCTCCTGGATGAATGTCATCGTACCGCTCACAACTATCAAAGTCGTAAGGATGACGAAGTAAATGATGTCGGGATCCAGAATCATCCAGAGGATGTCTATGACCGCTAATGCTATTATGAATACGTTTACGAATGCATGATACAGTCTTTTCAGAACCACATGAGTGTTGTGATTCGAGACGACATTCTCCCCGTACCTGATACGGGACGTCGTCAGCTCCTCATTGTAGTGACCTTCGATCCTGGTGTTGTACTGCTCTAGTACGGACTCCGCATCCTCAGATGCGGCCGCCTTCATTCTCTGTTCCGGTGAAAGCGAATCAATTACCACAAAAATCTCGTATCACTTTCTATTCTTAAAAGTGACCCTTGGCATCAACCGCAATGTGTCCCTGTAGGGGCGAACCTGTCTCTGTAGGAACAATACGACACTAAAATGACAGTTCACTCGGACAGACCATCCGAGTCGTGGGCCTGCATCTCATACATCTCGATGATCTCGCCCACTGTCGTACATTGCTCCGGAGATTTGTCATCCCTCACACGGCCAGTGAATCTGGGGAAGCGTATACCGAGACCTGCATCCTCTTTGAGGATCCCTCTGGCCGCAGTATGTATCGGACTCAAAGTGATCTCTGCCGCTACAACTTCCAGGACAGTTGTTGGGTTGAACCATACGTCTGGAATCATCTCGGCATCGACCAACTTGGGTTTGCTCTCAGATAGTCCGGAATTCAACAGTTCTGGCATGGATTCCAGGAATGCATCGTCGAAACCAGTCCCCAGCTTGCAGACAGTCTCGAACCTTCCAGAATCCTCATTGAATGCGGCCATAAGAAGAGCCCCGTACTTTCCTGCCCTCTTTCCCATGCCGTAGAATGCTCCGACGACCGACAGGTCGAATGAATCTGTCAGCGCCTGCTGGTAATCCTTCTTGTATTTGATCCAAAGGAATCCTCTGGATCCCGCCCTGTAGATGGATTCTGGTGCTGTGGATTTGGCCATTATGCCTTCACATCTGGCAGCGACCGCTGAAGCGAAGAACTCCTCTCCCTCCTCGGGGCTGTTAACCAACCTCATGGTGGTCATCTGGACCTTGTCGCCAATCTCGAATGAACTCTCAAGCTGCGATCTCCTCTCAAGGTAAGGGAGATTGGTCATGTCCTCGCCGTCACGGTAGAGGATGTCGAACATGAATATCCTGACGCTGACCTCCTTTACGGCCTCGTCCATGCCGTGCTTCTTCCTGCGGTGGGTGACCGCCTGGAACGGGAGCATGAACCCGGTCTCCGGATCCACGGCCACGCACTCTCCCTCGATGATGACCTCCCCGTACCTGCACCTCTCCCTCAGCGCCTTGGCGATGTCGGGGAAGTTGCTCGTGAGATCCTCCAGCCTGCGGGAGTACAGCTTGACAGAATCCCTGCCGATATGGGCCTGGACCCTTATACCGTCGTACTTGTACTCTATGGCGCACTTGCCGCCCATCTTGGCGACCACCTCGGACACCGACGGCAGACGCTCCGCGAGCATGACCTTGATGGGGTTGTTTATCGTGACCTGCACGGCCCTTATGGCGTCCATTCCGCCTTCTGCTATGGTCTCCGCAACGAAACCTATGTCGCATGTGATGTTGAACGCCCTCTCGATGGCGGGCCTGTCCTCCTTGGAGGCGAACGCCTCGGCCAGGGCGTCGAGTATCGTCATGTCCCCTGCGCCGACCCTCATCCTTCCGGTGACGATTCTGCACAGATATCTGGCCTCGATTGGACCGGAATCATGGAGCATGTTGGCCAAGAGCTTCATCTTCTTGTCCTGCGAATCCTTGCCTTCGGCATCCTGGATCGCGGTCAGACCTTTGAACACCCTGTCGACGGTGAGCTCCTCTGCGAAGAGGGTCATCTGCTTCTTTTTGGAGATCAGCTTCTCGGCCACCTCCCCGGGATCGCCCGTCTTCACCCACAGCTCCTCAGCCACTGATTCGGCTGTGCCCGATGTGAACGAGATCGCCCTAAGGACGAGCTTGTCGGCCATGCCGAGCTCCTTGGCAACGAAATCCGGATGCAATTTACCCTGAGATAGGTAAATGATCCTCCTGAGCTCGGATCTGTCG
>JAEEGJ010018663.1_pt1 | contig 15439 bp, 13 predicted proteins | sample 8958761 | NCBI WGS metagenome assembly JAEEGJ01 (sample SAMN16246546, study PRJNA631951) | gut metagenome | biome: gut microbiome; feature: rumen; material: RS-attached | host: Bos | place: Iran: Karaj | collected 2018-10 | reverse complement strand
CTCGAAGCCGCGGTTGGGGGTGATGTTGGATACGCCGAACTCCTCCGGAACGGCCAGGCCGGCCCCGGTGGGCTTGCCGGAAAGATTATACTCCCGGATGGTCTGGGTGGCCTCGGAAGCCACAAACAGCGTGTGGCGCCCGGAGGCATAGACTATATCCTCGTTGTCCAGCCCCTTCTCTCCGGAATCGTTGGTCTTGAGCCCGGAAGCCAACACCATCCCCAGATAGCCAAGGGAGTCTACCTGCACCACAAAGGACTGGATGCCGCCGCCGCGGGCTTTGTCGTCCACTACAACAAACTGCTTGTCCCGGACGAAGGAGATCCCGGAATACTGACCCGCAGGAACGTCCAGCCGCGTTTGCGGCATTTCCGTAAGCCGGATGGGCCGGGGCAGATCCTGCCCCTGCGCACAGGCGCTCGTGGAAAAGAGCGCCATCAGCAGCCACATCCACCTGGTCATTTCTTACGAAGCAACAGTAAACCCAGGGCTGTAAAGCCCGCATTCAAAAGCAGCAGCTCATAACTGAAATGATACCCGCCGAACCAGGCCTGGGAATTGAGGTCCAGCACCAGGCACAGCGCCGGCGCCAGGACGCACACAAGCGGAACCCAGCGGTCCCGGACAGCCTTTTTGCTTAAAATGCCAAAGCAGAACAGGCCCAGGAGCGGGCCGTAGGTATAGCTGGCCAGGCGGTACACCGCGTCAATGGTGGAGGTGGAATTGAGCACGCTGAAAAGCACTATGCAAAGCGCCATCAGCACGGCCATCCCAATGTGCACCCACTTGCGCAGCCTGTCCGGATCGGCCCGTTTGAGCCCGCCCAGGATGTCCACGGTGAAGGACGTTGTAAGCGCGGTAAGGGCCGATCCCCCCGCCGGAAAACCGGCGGCGATGAGTCCGATGATAAAGAGCACCCCCACGATGGGCGGCAGGAAGGAAGAGCAGGCCACCTCCGGGAAGAGGGCGTCCCCCCTGGCCTCGATGCCGTGCAGGGCCGCGAACTGATACAGATAGACGCCCAGGATGAGGAACATGGCGATGGCCACAATCTGCAGCACGCTGGAAACCACCAGGTTTTTCTGGGAGTCCTTCACGTTCTTGCAGGCCAGCGTGCGCTGCATCATGTCCTGGTCCAGGCCGGTTGTGGCAATCACGGTGAACAGGCCGCCCAGCAGCTGTTTGAAGAAGAACTGCGGGTGGTTCACATCGTCAAACCAGAACACCCGGGCCATGGATTTGTCAAATACGCCCACTTCCCGGCCGATAAGCACCAGGCACAGCACCACGGTAACCAGCATGCAGAGCGTCTTGACCATATCCACCCAGATGACGGATTTCACGCCGCCCCGGAAAGTATACAGCCAGATAAGGAATACCGCCACCACCACCGTTACCCAGAACGGAACACCCAGGCCTTCGAACAGCAGCAGCTGCAGGGTTGCGCACAGCAGGAAAAACCGCACCGACGCCCCCAGCATCTTGGAAATGAAGAAGAACCAGGCGCCGGTCTTGTAGGAGGAAAGGCCGAAACGCTGCTCCAGATACTGGTAGATGGACACCACCCCCAGTTTGAAATACAGCGGCGTGAGCACGAAGGCAATCACCAGATAGCCCAGGAAAAAGCCCAGGCACATCTGCAGGTAGCCGAATCCGGCCGATGCCACCATGCCCGGCACGGACACGAAGGTGACTCCCGAGAAACAGGAGCCTATCATAGCCAGGGCAACCATCCACCAGCTGGTGGACCGGGTGGCAAAGAAATCCTTGTTCTTGCTCATTTTATACTGTCTTTGAAGGCGCGGCCCACCGGAAGCGGGTCGTTCACGCCCATCAGCTGTACCTGCGTGAGGGATTTGGATTCAATCCGCCACACCGGAACGATATAAGAGCGGTGGATCCGGATGAATTTCCCTTCCGGAAGCAGTTCCATCACTTTTTTGAGGGTAATCTGGGAAACAATGTCCTCCTGGTGGTCCAGGTGCACGCAGGAGTAATTGTTGCGGGATTCAATGTACTGGATGGCCGACAGCGGCACCCGCACGGTCTTGTAGTCGCTCTTGAGCTGGATTTCCTCATCGGCCACGGCGTCAAAGCTGCGCTTGTACAGCGATGAACGGGCATTGTCCAGGGCGGCCGACACCTCGTGGGCGGCCGACAGCTCCTTGATGCGGGAGCAGAAGACCCCAACCAGCAGGCCGATAGTGACATCGGCGATCAGGAGCACCCACATGGCCCGCTGATGCAGCTCCAGGCGTCCGGAAACCGTATCGGCATCCCGCGGGAAATCCACGGGAGTCCAGGACATGAGGAAGGTGACGGCGAACACCAGGAACAGAATGCCCAGCGCCGTGAGAATGCCCTTGGCGCCTTTCAGCAGCATGGCCCCCAGGGCTTCCCTGCACAGGAAATACACGCCGTACAGCCACCCGGCGTATCCCAGGATGTATCCGGGATGCCACTGGGCCCATTCCCCGATGGGAAAAAGGAACATCATCCCCGGCAGCACAAGGATGCAGAAGATGATGTCTACCAGGCGTCCGCTGTTCACGGCCGAGGGTGCTTAAAACTCGTAACCGGCAAACTCCACGTCCTTGGCGGCACGCTCTTTCCACTCGTCACTGGCAAAGGCGTTGGCCAGGTTGTCCTTCACGCCCTGGGCGTCTCCCTGGCGGGCGGCGATGATGGCCTTAAGGTACTGTACGCGGGTGTCCTTGCAGTGCACGGCGGCGGCAGCCTTGTCCAGCTGGTCGGTGAGGATGTAGGCCAGCACCGTGTTGTTGCAGCAGCCCTTCTTGTCCTTGAGGGTTTCAGCGGCCTCTTCATAGCGGCCGGTGAGGATTTGGACGATACCCAGGTTGGCTTTGGCATCGGCATTGCCGGTGGCCTTGCGGAAGAGGGATTCGGCGGTGTCCAGGTCATTGTTGCGGAGGGCTACCACACCCTTGGCGTTGAGCACGTCGGCGTCGTTGGCCTTCACCTTGGAGAGGGCCTGTTCGGCCAGGGCGTCCTTACCTTCGGACAGGTAGGTGACGGCCAGGTTGTACTGGGCCCGGTCGCTGCCGTAGCGCTCTACGGCCTTCTTGTAGATGTTCTCCTTCTTGGCGTTGTCCTTTACCACGGAAGCGGCGCGCAGGAGCGCCTCCTCGTCCAGGATATCGGCATTCTGCTCCAGCAGTTCCAGGAGCTCCTCGTTGGTGTAGTTCTTATACTCCACGTTGGCGATGAGGCGGGCGCGGCGCAGCTCCGGCAGCACCTCTCCCTTGAGGGCGGTGTACACCTGGGACATGTTCTTGATTTCGTTTTCGCGCACGGCAGGGTCCGAATACATGGAGAGGACGCGCAGGATGAGGTCCTTGTCCTCTATGTCGGATTCGGCCACCAGCTGCTGGAAGCCTTCCCAGTCTTCACCCACGCTGCGGACGGACGGATCCGCCGTCTCGAAGCCCTGGGTTACCTTGTCCCAGGCCTTCTTGCCCGATGCGGAACGGTCTCCGGAGAGCTTGTTGTTGCGGCCCTCGTCTCCTTCCGGGGAGGCGTATGCCACAATCTCGGTGCCGGTGATGGTGGCGCGCTCATCCTTTTCGATGGCCTCCAGGGCGGAGAGGAACTCCTTCACGGAGTCTCCCCGGAGTTCGGAGTTGCGAACCTCGGAGCTGTTCACCAGGTACTTGATCTGGCCTTCGGCCGTGCTGGTGAGGATGTCCTTGTACTCGTCTTTCTTGAAGGAGACATCTCCCTGGCGCTTCACCAGCATGTATGTGGTGTTGGCTCCGTCGGCTACCTTCTTGGACGGGAGGGCGATGCTCTTGTTCCCGGCTATCACGCGGCCGCGGAGCTCCAGGAAGCACTTTTCCATGCCTTCCACATAGTCGAACTTAAGCTGTTCCGTCACCTTCTGGCCCTGGGAGGAGATAACCTTGTAGTTGTCTTTCACCTTGTCTCCTTGGTACTTGAAGGGCTTCATGGCGGCCTCTCCGCCTTCGTACACAATCACGGGGGTGACCTCCATGATTACCTTGGGATTGAAGTAGTCCTTGGGGCAGTCCACCGTTACAGTGGCAAAGATTTGGTCGTTGACCACTTCCAGTACAGAGGGGTTGCAGCTGACCTTGACGGCATCGGCCATCTTGGCCATCTTTTCCGGAGATGCGCAGGCTACGGCGGCTATGGCCATCAAGGCTGCGGCAAAGGTTTTGAGAGTCTTCTTCATATAAATAGCATTGTTATTGTCCATTTCACAAATATAAGCATAAAATTTCAAAAAAAAAGCCAACCCCGAAGGGCTGGCCTGAACTTCTGCTGCCGGGTGCTTATTCGGCTTCCGGGCTGGCCTCGGGATTGTCCTGAGGGAGCGGGAAGGCGGGAGCTTCCGGAGCGGCGGCATCCATCTGGTTGAGGATTTCCGTGCTCACGGCGTCATTGGAACCGCGCTGGGTGTTGCCGCGGGCCACGAAAACGGTGATGACGGAGACCACCAGGATGAAGGCGACCAGATACCAGGTGGCCTTTTCCAGGATGGTGGCGGTTTGACGTACGCCAAGCGTCTGGTTGGCGGAAGTGAAATTGGTGGCGAGACCGCCGTCCTTGCCATTCTGCAGGAGGACGACCGCGATCAGGAGAATGGCCGCAACGATGATAAGGACGACCAGGACAGTGAATGCTGCGTTCATATTGTTAACTATTTTTAATCCAATTCGTCAATAAGGGATGCAAAGTAAGCACTTTTTTCCGGAATATCCAAAACCAGACGCGAATAAATGCGTCTTGCTTCCTCCGGACGGCCCTGTTCGGCAAAGATCCGGGCCAGGGTTTCGGTGGCGAAACGGTCTGCGATTTCGCTGCCTTCCTCTTCCTCCGGAGACCCTTCCGGACGGTTCTTGGAGGCGAAGCGGGTAAAGATGTTGTCATCCCCCTTGCGCACGTTGTCGTACTGGGACTGGGAGAAATAGTCTCCACCCACCACACGCACCTGATGCTCCGCGGCCGCAGTCTCTTCCGGGGTGGGGCCCATGTAGGAAGACAGCAGGGCCTGGACATCCTTGTCGGAATAGTCCCCCATCCGGCCGCGCTGCACAAAGGCGGCTATCTTGCGCCGGTCCACCACGTACAGGGCCTCGCCGGCGTATTGTTCCTCTCCCCAGTCACTCCCGCCCACTTCGGCCATCCGGGAGCAGAGCTCCACCCGGGCGGCTCCATACCAGGGATACAGGTTCACCACGCCCACCAGTTCGTCCAGCGTGAGGGTGTGGATATCCATATGGGATGCTCTTACCATTGTGCTACGGTTGCGTTGAAAATATCTTCTACCAGTTTCTCTATGATGGCTTCGCACAGCCCGCCCTCCACGGCGTCCAGCGACATGGTGGCGTCAAAATCCTCGTACGCGCTGAAGGAGTTGCTCACATCGTCCTCCGGATATTTCCGGTTGGAGAACTCTATCTTAACCTGTACGGTAAGGCGGTTCTGGGCGGCTTGCTCCTCGGCCGTTATGGCGGTAGCCTTTACGTCATATCCCGTTATTTCGCACACCAGTTCCAGGTCTCCGTCTACATCCACCTGCTCCAGGCGGGTGAGCTTGCGGAACTTTTCCTGCAGGGCTTCCGTTAGGTCGTTGGACAGGGAAGGATTGATGCGGACGGCCTTGTTCTCCACATACGGAATGGTGATGGTGTTCACATCCGGCTGAATGGAAGTACCTGTGAAAGAATAAATTCCACAGGAAACCGCCGCAAGGGCAACGGCCAGTATTACAAACGCTCGTTTCATTTCTTGCGGAATTCCGGAGGTAGTTTACGGTAAAGCGTACGTTCGCTCATGCCCAGTTCTTCGGCCGCCTTCTTGCGGTTGCCTTCGTGTTTTTCCAGTGCGGCGCGGATGAGCTCCTCCTCCGACTTGCGGAGGGACAGCGTATGGGCCTGGGGCTCCTGTGCGGGCGTTTCTACATGGAAGATGGGCTTGTCCTGGGGGAAAGTCTCCTCTCCCTGCCATTCGGCCTCCTGCGTTTCTTCCAGGGGCCGGGCCGGAGGCGGCGGAAGCTCCCGGCGGTCTATGCGCGCCTTGAGGGCGTCCACATCCTGCTTAAGGTCGAAGATGGCTTTGAAGATGGCCTGGCGCTCATCGGCATTAAAGGCCGATGAAGGCTGCGGTCCCTCGTAGAGCATGGGGATGGGTTCACCTTCCTCCCGGGGGATGAAGGGTTCCAGGTCTGCGGCCGACAGTTCTATGCGCTGCAGCGTGGGTGTAACCTTGGTGGAAAGCTGGGCCGTAAGGGACTGGGTAAAGCCCTGCAGCTGGCGGATGTTGCCCGGCCAGCGGTAATGCTCCAGCAGATGGATGGCGTCCGGACGCAGCGATATCTTGCACATGCCGTACACCTCCGAGAAGTCCGACGTGAACTTGCGGAACAGCAGGTAGATGTCTCCCTTCCGTTCCCTCAGCGGAGGGATGCGGATCTGGGCGGCCGACAGGCGGAAATACAGGTCTTCGCGGAATTTGCCGCGTTTTACCGCCTCGTACAGCTGCACGTTGGTGGCGGCCACAACGCGCACGTCCGTGTGCTCCACCTTGTTGGATCCCACCTTGCGGAATTCTCCGCTCTGGAGTACCCGCAGCAGGAGGGCCTGCGTCTCGGGCGGAAGTTCGGCAATCTCGTCCAGGAACAGCGTACCGCCGTCGGCATCCTCAAAATAGCCTTTCCGGTTGTCCGTGGCACCGGTGAAGGACCCCTTCACATGGCCGAAGAGTTCCGAATTCACCAGTTCCTTGGGCAGGGCGCCGCAGTTCACCACGAAAAACGGCCCCTGACGGCGCTGGGAGTACTGATGGATGATGCGCGCCACGCTTTCCTTACCCACGCCGCTCTCTCCCTGTATGAGCACGCTCAGGCCCGTGGGTGCAAACTTCACCGCCGTTTCCAGGGAGTCGTTGAGCACCGGGTCGTTGCCGATAATATCGTATTTGTTCTTTAAGGCCTGTAAATCCATAGTCCTGCAAAGTTACAAATTATTTGGTATATTTATTCCCTCATCCACCGTGGAAGGCTATTTCGTGGACGAACGGCCGATTTTTGCGGGTTCGTCCACCGGAGAGGCCGGTTCTGTGGACGGACAACCACTTTTCGGCCGGAGGCTGTGTGTGTAATCCATTAAAAATGTGTATCTTTGGCGAAACTAAACCAAGAATCCCCATGAAAAGAATCTTCACAGCACTTACGTGCATGGCTGTGGTCCTGCTGGTGGCGGGCTGCGGCGGAAACTCCAACAAAAAAGCCAAGAAAGACGGAGAAGTGGACCTGAACAAGGTTGCCGAGAATATTATCAAGGAGAAATTCGAAGGCGAAAGCTACTCCAAAGAAGCGGCCGATTTCTATTTCCAGAAATTCAGTGGCATCAAGCTCAAGGACCTGGCTCCCGAATATGCTCTCAACGAAACCAGCCAGTACACCTACTTTGGCGACGAGCATGACGCCCTGGCCAACTTCAAGATCCAGGACGGCGGCAGCTACACCAAGGAAGACCACGAGAACAACGTGCGCCGCATCTATGCCCTAACCAAGAAAGTGGCCGATAACGGCATCAACATGTACGGCTTCGAAGACACCAGCGACAAGGAAAAGGCCTTCACCGAAAAGGACCTGGAGCAGATGATCGAGGATGGCAAAGGCACCAAGATCCTGGGCATTGAAATCTATATGGGCGACTACGGCTGGACCTTCAAGAAGGACGGTGTGCTTCGCCGCTGCGAAATCAACCTCCTGGAGAAGAACGACGAGAAGCTGGGCTACTCCGTAAAGATGTACAAGGCCATGGAAAAGACCTTTGACGAAATCATAGATGACGCCGAAAAGGCCCTCTCGGATCCCGAGGTCCAGAAAGAGGTGGAAAAAGCCCTGAAGGACTACTCCAAGTAGGAAATCCGCAGATCTTAACCTCCTCCATCCACGATATAGGTCATTTTTGTGGATGAAGGAGGTTTTTTTGTACCCATCTGCCATTTTGTCAGTGCCCGGGGAAAGGAACGGAGATTGATGTACCGGAAGGCAAAGGAGATCAAGATTATGGAAAACAACAATAACAGTTTCTTACAGCGCTTTGCGATTAACCTGAACGAAAGGGCGTCGCAAGGCAAGCTGGACCCGGTGATCGGCCGGGACGACGAAATACGGCGCGTGCTGCAGATCCTTTCCCGGCGCACCAAGAACAACCCCATCCTGGTGGGCGAACCGGGCGTGGGCAAGACGGCCATAAGCGAAGGCATCGCCCAGAACATAGTGAACGGCCAGGTGCCGGAGAACCTGAAATCCAAGAAGGTATACTCCCTGGACATGGGCGCGCTCATCGCGGGCGCCAAATATCAGGGTGAGTTCGAGGAGCGGCTCAAGGGCGTGGTGAAGGAAGTGGTGGACAGCGCCGGCGAGATTATCCTGTTCATCGACGAAATCCACACCCTGGTGGGCGCAGGCCGAAGCTCCGGCGCCATGGATGCCTCCAACATCCTTAAGCCGGCGCTGGCGAGGGGTGAGTTAAGGACCATCGGCTCCACCACCCTGGACGAATACCAGAAATATTTTGAGGCCGATAAGGCCCTGGAGCGGCGTTTCCAGATGGTGATGATTGACGAGCCCTCCCCGGCGGAGAGCATCGCCATCCTCAGGGGCCTGAAGGAGCGCTATGAGAACCACCACAAGGTGCGCATCGAGGACGACGCCCTCATAGCCGCCGTGAACCTGAGCCACCGCTATATCACCAGCCGATTTCTGCCGGACAAGGCCATCGACCTGGTGGACGAGGCCGCGTCCAAATTAAGGCTGGAGATGAATTCCGTGCCGGAGCCCATCGACGAGCTCAACTCCGCCATCCGTCAGAAAGAAATTGAGCGCGAGGCCATTAAGCGCGAAGGCGCATCGGCCAAAAAGGACAAGCTGGAGGCCGAACTCAAGGACCTGCAGGCCCGGCGCGAGGTGCTCATGAAGCGCTGGAACGAGGAAAAGGACATCCTGGGCGGCCTGCAGACGGCCCGGCAGGAGATGGAGGACCTGAGCCTCCAGGCCAAGACGGCCGAACGCAACGGCGACTACGCCAAGGTGGCCGAAATCCGCTACGGCAAGATAGCTGCCACCCAGAAGCGCATAGACGAACTCACCGCAAAGGCCGAATCAATTAAGGAACCGCTTGTGACAGAGGCGGTTACTCCGGAAGATATTGCCGAGGTGGTGGCCAAGTGGACCGGCATCCCGGTGAAGCGGATGCTGGAAAGCGAGAAGGAAAAGCTGCTCCGCATGGAGACCGAACTGCACAAGCGGGTGGTGGGTCAGGACGAGGCCATCAAGGCCGTTTCCGACGCCGTGCGCCGCAACCGGGCCGGCCTGAGCAACGAGAAGCGCCCCATCGGCAGCTTCCTCTTTATGGGTACCACGGGCGTGGGTAAGACCGAACTCGCGAAAGCCCTGGCCGAATTCCTGTTCAACGACGAGAACATGATGACGCGTATCGACATGTCCGAATATCAGGAACGGCACACCGTGAGCCGGCTGGTGGGTGCGCCTCCGGGATACGTGGGTTACGACGAGGGCGGCCAGCTCACCGAAGCCGTGCGCCGCAAGCCGTACAGCGTAGTGCTATTGGACGAGATCGAAAAGGCCCACCCGGACGTGTTCAACGTGCTTTTGCAGGTGCTGGACGACGGCCGGCTCACGGACAACAAGGGCCGTACGGTGGACTTCAAGAACACCATCCTCATCATGACTTCCAACGCCGGGGCCGATATTATCCAGAGTTACATGGAACGCCTGCCGGAAGTGAACGGCCTGGATGCGCAGGCCATTGCCACGCGGCGTTCCCTGCTGGACGAATGCTCCAAGAAAGTGCTTGACGTCCTGAAACTTACGGTGCGTCCGGAGTTCCTGAACCGTATTGACGAGATCATCATGTTCGATCCGCTCACCAAGGCCGATATCCGCGAGATCCTCCACATCCAGGAGCATGAGCTGCAGCGGAAACTCTCCGAAAGCGGCATTACCGTGGAGTTCACACCGGCCTTTGAAGACCACATCGTGGAACACGGCTACGACCCTTCCTACGGCGCCCGTCCCGTGAAGCGGCTCATCCAGCGGGAACTGGTGAACCTTCTGGCCAAGAATCTGCTGGACGGCACCATCCGCAAGGATTCCACCGTACATGTAGATGTAGCCGGCGGCGAAGTAGTGGTGCGGTAATTCACAAAAAAAACGTAAATTTGCCTATCATAATCGGCAAGTATGAAAAAACTCTACACAGCACTGATGTTCGCGGCGGCGGTACTGCTGCTTTCCGCCTGCGGCGCCTCAAAGAAAACGCAGGCGCAGCGCCTTCCCGTGATGGGGCAGCTGGAATGGTCCAAGAAGCTGCAAAAGGCCGATAAAGACTTTGTGGTGGAACTCTCCGGCCTGTGCCTCAGCAAGGACAAGGATTTCCTCTGGGGTGTGGGAGACAACGGCAACCTGTACAAGATAGGTTTCGACGGCAGTTATGAGAACCACTGGTATGAGAAGTCGGACCTGGAAGGCATCACCCTGGACCCCTCCACCGGAAACCTGTACCTGGACGCGGAGCCTTACCGGGTGTTCAAGATGACCCCTCCGGATTATAACGGGAAAGAGACCGTGGTGCAGGTGGAGGAAGCCGCCCGCCTCAGGAACGACGGCATCGAAGGCATCACCTGGTACAAGGGAGACCTGTATCTGGGCGCCCAGACCAAGGCCCTGCTGTGGAAGTATTCGGTAGACGGCCGCAAGCTGGAAGACACGCGGAGTCTCAGGGACGTCGCCCCCACCCTCTCGGAAATTGCCGACCTGTGCTATGACCCGGAAGGAGACTACCTCTGGGTGATGGATTCCAACAAGCGTTCCCGGGAAGTGCCTGACATGAAGCCCTTTACGCTGTATCTCTTTGACGGCGCCGCCACCAGGCTCCTGGCCACTTACGACCTTAGCGCCTTCGCCAACGAGAATCCCGAATCGGTTTGCGTAGACCGCGCCCACGGCTGCATCTGGGTGGCCGACGACTGCGGCGACGAGCATCCCTCCATCCTGCATAAGGTGAGCTTCATATTCTAGGCTGATAATCAGCGTATTAAAAGATTCTCCCTGTGATTTTGGTCACAGGGAGAATTCTTTAATATGTTGGAAATCAATAGATTTACACTTCCGTTGCGGTGGCGAATTCCTGCAGGAAGCGCATGTCGTTCTCGAAGTAGTGCCGCAGGTCGTTCACCTGCCACTTGAGCATGGCTATGCGTTCCACGCCCATGCCGAAGGCGAAGCCGGTATACTGGGAAGGATCTATCCCGCTGGCCTTGAGCACGTTGGGATCTACCATGCCGCAGCCCATGATTTCCAGCCAGCCGGTGCCTTTGCAGATGTTGCAGCCCTTTCCGTGGCAGATGTTGCAGCTCACATCCACCTCGGCCGAAGGCTCCGTGAAGGGGAAGTAGCTGGGACGCATGCGGATTTCCGTTTCCGGGCCGAACATCTCCCGCGCGAACAGGAGGATGGCCTGCTTAAGGTCTGCAAACGTTACATCCTTATCGATATAAAGGCCCTCCACCTGATGGAAGATGCAGTGGGCACGGGCCGATATGGCCTCATTGCGGAAAACGCGGCCGGGGCACACCACGCGGATGGGCAGCGGCTGCTTTTCCATGGTGCGCACCTGCACGGAGGAGGTGTGGGTGCGGAGCAGCAGCGGATTCAGATGGCCACTGCTCACAAAGAACGTATCCTGCATTTCCCGGGCCGGATGGTTGGGCGGGAAGTTGAGGGCTTCGAACACATGATAATCGTCCTCGATCTCCGGCCCTTCCGCTACATCGTAGCCGAATTTGCGGAAGATGTCCACAATCTGCTGGCGCACGATGGAAACGGGATGGCGGCTTCCCAGCGGGAAGGCGTCTCCGGGCATGGTGAGGTCCTCCTTGGGGGCCATGGACACCGCGGCTTCCTCTACGGAGGCCTTGAGCTCCTCAATACGGGCTACGGCGGCCTTCTTGAGCTCATTGAGCTTCTGGCCGTATTCGCGCTTGAGTTCCGGCGCCACGCTGCGGAATTCCTCCATCAGGGCCGTGATTTCCCCTTTCTTGCCCAGAAACCGCACGCGGGCCTCTTCGGCCTCTTTGGCCGTGGAAGCCTTCAGCTCCTGGATTTCTTTGAGTATTTTGTCAATCGCTTCTTTCATAGTGGGTGCAAAGATAACTATTTTTTCCTATCTGCGGATGCCTTGGCGGCCTTTTCCCGCCGCCTGTCCCTATCCCGCTGGGCCCTTTGTCCGCCGGCTTTCATGTACTGCTTCCACTGCTCTTGAGTGAACACTTTCTGGAAGCTGTCGGCAATTTGCTGCATCCATTTGTCCTGCACGCTTTGGTACAGGTCTGTGTTCTCCACCTTGGCCTTGGCCATGTCCTCCAGCTCCTTGGTGAGGGCTGTATAGTCGTGCGTGAGGATGGAATCCACATAAAACTCCTGCCAGTATTCCAGGTCCAGAAGGTTCCTGAGGCGCTCCGTCTCTTTGTCAATGGCTTCCAGCATCTGCTTTTCCCGCTGCTCCGGGGTGAGCTGCTGATTTTGGGTGCGCCCGGCAAAAATTGACAGGAATACGGCTGCGGCAAGATGTATTAAACGATAAAATTTCATAAATTTGCAAATTGATGTCGAAGGACAAAATTACGCAATAAATCGAAAAACCACAAAAATGAAGAGAAATATCCTCCTCAAATCCTTTGTGGCCGCCCTGCTAATGCTGCTTGCGGCTCAAAGAGGAAATACCTGCACCAATGTGATTATCTCCCGTGGCGCCAGCATGGACGGTTCCGTGCTGGTATCTTATGCGGCCGACTCCCACTATCTGTTCGGGGAACTGTATTACCATCCCGCGCGGGACTGGAAGCTGGGGGAGGTGCTCAGGGTGTATGACTGGGATACCAACCGCTACCTGGGAGAGATAGACCAGGTGGAGCATACCTTCCAGACGGTGGGCAATATGAATGAGTACCAGGTCATTATCACGGAAACCACCTGGGGCGGCCGTGCGGAACTGGAGGACAAGAAGGGCGGGATCGACTACGGTTCCCTCATCTACATCACCCTGCAGCGCGCCAAATCGGCCCGGGAAGCCATCGATATCATCGTGAACCTGGCCAACGAGTACGGCTATGCCTCGGAGGGCGAGACCTTCTCCATTGCCGATAAGAACGAAGCCTGGATCATGGAGCTCATCGGCAAGGGCATGAACATGCGCAATGGCGTGAACATGAACAAGGGCATCGTGTGGGTGGCCCGCAGGGTGCCGGACGGCGCCATCTGCGCCCATGCCAACCAGGCCCGTATCGGCAAGTTCCCGCTAAACGACCCGGACAATTGCCTGTATGCACCGGACGTGATCTCCTTCGCCCGCCGCAAGGGCTATTTCGAAGGGGCCGACAGCGAATTCAGCTTCAAGGCCGCCTACTGCCCGGCCGATTTCGGTACGGTGCGCGGCTGCGACGCCCGCGCCTGGAGCGCCTTCAACATCCTCACCAACGGCTGGTTCTCCTATTACGACGAGGAAGGCAACGCCGTTACCCGGGACGCCTTCTCCTTCCTGGACTACGTAATGGGCGAAAACCTGGAGAACGACTTCCCGCTGTTCGTGTATCCCCGCAAGAAAATCAGCGTCAAGGATGTGGCCGATGTAATGCGGGACCATTTCGAGGGCACCCCCATGGACATGACCCAGGACATCGGCGCGGGCGGAAACGCCCTCCCGTACCGCTGGAGGCCCATGGAGTTCGAGGTGGACGGCCAAACCTATGTGAACGAGCGCGCCATCGCCACCCAGCAGACCGGTTTCTGGATGGTGGGCCAGGCCCGCAACTACGTCCCGGACGTGGTGGGAGGCATCCTCTGGTTCGGTACGGACGACGCGGCCACCTCTTACCTCACCCCCATCTACACCAGCATCACCAAGGTGCCGGACTGCTTCCGGGAAGGCAACGGAGACCTGCTGCATTATTCGCCCACCTCCTCCTTCTGGATGAACAATCGCATCTCCAACGCCTGCTACAAGATGTACAACGTGATGGCTCCCTATGTGCGGGAGCGGGCCGATGCCTTCGAGCTGGACCAGATGTATCGCAAGACCCATTCCGTGGACAGCATGGCCGTCGTGATGTACAACGAGGTGGTGGTGAAGATGCAGAAGAAACTTTCCTCCAAGGGGGATGTGATGATTTCCCGCAAACCCTTCGAGAAGGTGGTCAAATTCATCACGGACTATAGTGTAAGGACCGCCCAGAGCCAGTTCCAGGCCTGGACCAAGCTGGAAGAGGATCTGCTGGTAAAGTTCATGGACGGTAATGTGAAACCCCAGAACGAAGATGGTTCCTTCAAGCATTCTGAGCACTCGGAAGGCATTCCGGAAAGCGTTGAATGGCCGGGCTACACGGATCTGTGGAAACAGACCGTGGCCCAGGAACACGGAGACACCATCAAGGTTCCGGACCAGAAATAATTCTACAGGATGCTTAAGCGGATCTTTCGGCTTTGTTCCCTTTTTTCCCTGCTCGGGCTTTTTGCGGCCTGTGGAGGGCAGGAACTGGAGGTGCCGGTGTCATCGGTCTCCGTCAATCAGCCTTCGGCGGAATTGACTATCGGCCAGACGCTGCAGCTCAGCGCCACCGTATCACCGTACGACGCCACCAATAAGGATGTCCTGTGGACATCGGCCAATCCGTCCGTGGCTTCGGTCTCGGGCGGGGGACTTGTGACAGCCGTTGCGGAGGGACATGCCGAAATTACGGCCTCCGCCGGAGGGAAAAAAGCATCTTGCAAGATAACGGTGAGCAAGGGAGTAGTGGAAGTCTCGTCCGTGGAACTGGACAAGACGGAGCTGTCCCTCATCAAAGGAGAGAGCGAGACGCTCATGGCCACTATTAAACCGGCCGATGCAACCCAGAAGACCGTAACCTGGACCAGCAGCGACCCTCTGGTAGCCAGGGTGGACCAGGACGGCCAGGTATTGGCCCATGCGGGCGGTACGGCTGTCATTACCGCCAAGGCGGGTGAGAAATCGGCCTCCTGCACGGTTACCGTAACGGTGCCGGTGGAGAGCGTGAGCCTGGACCGGGAGTCGATAACACTGTTGGAGAATGAAAGCGCAACCCTCACGGCCACGGTGAGCCCCGATGACGCCACGGACGCAGCCGTGGCGTGGAGCAGCTCCAATACGGCCGTTGCAACGGTGGAGGGCGGAAAGGTTACTGCCATCAAAGAAGGCACCGCTACCATCACGGCCAAGGCCGGAGACAAGACGGCCAGCTGCGAAGTTACCGTGAAAAAGAAGGTGATTCCCGTGGAGTCCATTTCGCTTGACAAGACCAGCCTGAGCTTATTAAGTGGTGATAATGAGACGCTTACGGCAACAGTAAA
>JAEEGJ010018657.1_pt1 | contig 15446 bp, 8 predicted proteins | sample 8958761 | NCBI WGS metagenome assembly JAEEGJ01 (sample SAMN16246546, study PRJNA631951) | gut metagenome | biome: gut microbiome; feature: rumen; material: RS-attached | host: Bos | place: Iran: Karaj | collected 2018-10 | reverse complement strand
TCCATATTAGTGATCTCCATCAAGACTTCATCCTGGACGTACAGGATCTTCTGGGAAAGCATGTCGAAGTTCAGATGCAACTTCTCGATGCGTGGGTTGCCGGCGAAGCGGACGTTTGCGTCCACGAAGTCAGGGAAAAGGTACATACGCTGCTGAGCCGAAGCCGTCAGCAGAAGGGCCGCGAGGCCTATTGTCAAGGCAATGATTCTTTTCATGGGTGCAAAGATATAAAAAAGAGTGGTGCAAAAAATGCACCACTCCCAATAAGTAGTAATAGTTGGTTATTATTTGGCAGAGCCCCACTGGGGAGCATTCTTGTCCTGCCACAGACGCTCGGTATTGAGCACGCTTGTCGAAGAAAATCCCATACCTGACTGGGCTGTACCGGGAGTGAATCCCTGGCTCTGCAGGCTCTCAAGGCGGAGGTCATGCATGACGTCCGTGATGAGAGGGGTTGCGAACTCGAAGCGGCGAGGGATGGCGGTAAGCTCGATCTCCTTGAACTTCACGAACGGGAGGAGCTTGGATCCGATCTTCGGATAACCGGAACGCTTTGCGGTGACGAACAGGTCGTTCGGCATCATGTTGAAGTTCATGAGTTCCTGGAGATAGATCTTCTCGAGCTTCTCGGAATCGGAACCTCCGAACTTGACCGCGTCGGTAGCGAGCATTGCGGCGATTTCACCGTCCTTCAGCTCGATGCTGACTTCCTCGGGATCGTAGTTGTAGGTAGTCCCGTAGTAAGGGATCTTGTTCTTGCCTGCAATGTAGTCCCACTCGGTGACGGAGAGTTCGACACCGCGGTTGTAGTAAGCCTCGGCAGACTTGGGCAGCGAAGCGCCCAGCTGTGCGAGCTCGGCAAGGTAGAGGTTGGTCTCACCTGCACCGAGATACATTCCCCACCAGGGAACCTGCTCGTTGTCCTGGATGACGGGACCGCCGGGGACGGTCGGGAGACCGAAACCGCAGCGTCCGCGCACCATCTCCTCCTGGAAAGCGGAGTAGATGCCGTAGGTCTTGTTGGCGTCACCGACACTGACCTTGTAGCGGTCGGCATACTCGTAATACTCGCCTATGAGGGCCTTGTACTCGTCGGAACCCTGGAATACGATCGGATATCCGAAATAACGCACCCAAGGCTCGCCGGGACCGCCCCATGACTTGAAGTTGCCGTCCTCGTCGCGCACGACGACCTCCTTGATGTAGCTGGGAAGGCTGTCATACATGTCGTTGTCGATGAAGCACTGGACGATCTTGGAGTTGAAGGAGTTCTTGGTGTAGAAGAAGCGGAGGCGCGGGTCGAGGGAGTTCCTCATGAAATTGATCACGTTTCCGCTGGCTCCACCCATCCATCCTGACAGGGAGTTGCCGGTCTGGTAGGCGAGGTCGCCTCCGGTGCTGGCGTCGGCCTTGTGGAAGATGAATGCATCCTCAAGGGTGTCGATGTAGCCGGCTGAGCTGCCAACGACGGCCGAGGCGATCTGCTTCGCCTTGTCGGGGTTGTTCAGGTACAGGCGGACGGCGATCTTCAGCTTGATGGTGTTGGCCAGCCTGGCCCACTTGGCAAGGTTACCGTTGAAGATGATGTCCTGCTTTGCAACGACGACCTGGGTGGGATCCTGGAAGGTGGCGACATAGCCGTCGAGCTCGTCGAGAAGGATGTTGTAGAGATCCTCGACCTTGTCGTACTTCGGGGTCAGCGTGCCGCCGTACTTGTACTGGCAGGCCTCGGTGTACTGGATGTCTCCCTGGATATCACTTGCATAGATAGCCTGGAACGCAGCCAGCGTACCGCACATGGCAGCGTAAGCACTGTTCTCATATGCCTCGAACGCCTCGATATAGTTGTTGATATCATTGCGATAGGTAAGCATCGTGGTGTAGTTGCCCTGCCAGTTGACGGCGGTTCCGACGGCATTCGATCCTTCGGAGTAAGCACCGTTGGAACCCATCTGGGACCATCTGTTGTAGAGGGCCTGGTTGTAGAACCAGTAGGTATAGTCGTTGAACTCGAAGAGCAGCTGGCAGCGGGTGGCCATGTAGGAAGGATCCGGGTTGGTCACAGCGCTCGGGCTCTGGTTCATCTCCGCGAACTGCTCACGGCAGGAGGTAAGTCCTAAAACGCAGACGCTTGCCAGAATAAGGAGAATTCTATTCGTTTTCATGTTCATTTACGTTTTAAGAATTAGAATCTGACGTTGATTGTGAAAGTATAGTAGGTCGTCACGCCCTGCATGTTACGGATACGGAACTCGGCGGCACGGGTACCGCGGACGGACTCCGGGTTCTCCTTGTTAGGCATGGAGTTCAGGATGTAACCGAGGTTGTGGACGTTGGCCTGGAGGTTCAGGGCCTGGGCCTTGATCGCGTGGGCGGCCTTCTCGGGAAGCGAGTAGGCAAGGGTCAGGTCACGGAAGCAGATGTAGTTCAGCTTCGTGTACCAGGTGTCGTCGACGATACCGTTACCCCAGCTGTGGGTCAGGTAGTTCCAACCGGACTGGTGTGAAGGGTCGAGGACGTTCTTGTCGACCAGTTCCTGGTAGGACTCGCCGTTCGGGCTGGTGGGACCGGAGGTCACGGTATAAGCCTCCTTTCCAGGGAGCGAGAACTTCGTTCCAGTCAGGAAGATACCGTCCGGAATGACACCGTCGTCGTAGGTGATTCCGTCGAGGCAGGAGGTGAAGGTGATTCCGCCGTGGTCCTTGTCAGCGCCGCGGAGGGCGGTGGCGGTGTAGCCGTAGGCAGTTCCGTAGTGGGAACCGTAGGAGGCCACGTAGCCGCCGAAGCGGGCGTCGAACGATGCGCGGAGGCTGAGCCTCTTGTAACGGATGGTCGTGTTCAGCGAGCCGAGGAAGTCGGGAACGGCGTTGCCGATCTCCTCGACCTTGCCGGAACGGCGGATGAACGCGGAACCGTAGCTGTTCTTCTGGAAGTTGCCGAGGACCATCTTGCCGGATCCGCCGGTGATGTTGCCGTCCTCGTCATAGGTGTAGTCCCTCATGGGCATCTTGTCGGACATCAGCATACCGTAGGTGCCGCCGACCTTGGCGACAGATCCGATACGGTAGTTACCATAGTCTGCATCACCCTGGAGCTTGATGTAGCTGGCAACGAGGTCGCTCAGCTCGACGATCTTCGACCAGTTCTTGGTCCAGGTGAAATTGAGGTCCCAGCTGAAGTCCCTGGTCTCGATCGGGGTGGTGTTCAGGGCAAGCTCGATACCGCTGTTCTGGATGTCACCGGCGTTGATGAGGGCGCTGTTTACACCGGATGCTCCGGGCACGCTCACGCTCATGATCTGGTCGCGGGTGTTCTCCTTGTAGAACGTGAAGTCCATGCCGACCCTGTTGTTGAACATCCTGTAGTCCGTTCCGACCTCCCAGGAGGTCTTGCGCTCAGGCTTCAGGTTGAAGTCCTTCACGGAGCTGGGAATGCTCATGTAGTATGACGAGGTGTTGTCATGGTTGACCTGGGTCACGCTGTAGGCCTCGTTGATGTAGTAAGGATCGGTGTCGTTACCGACCTGGGCGATGGAGGCGCGCAGCTTCCAGAACGAGATGGCCTTCGGAAGGACGAACGTCTCGTGGACAAGCCAGGAGGCGCTGAACGAAGGATAGAAGTAGGAGTAGTTTCCGTGCTTGTCGGCATAGACGAGGGCGGAGCTCCAGTCGTTACGGCCGGTGACCTCGAGGAATACCTGCTCCCTCCATGCGGCGGTGAACTGGCCCACTGCGGAGAGCATGGTCTTCGTACCGCTGATGCTTCCCGATCCGTTAACGGTGTTGCGGGAGTTGCTGATGTAGTACTTCAGAGGGACGATCAGACCGCCGTTCGTGGAGGCTGCAGTCGCGAAGTTGTAGTTGTTGTAGTACTCACCGCGGACGAAACCGCCGAGACGCCAGGACTCGCCTGCGTTGAAGTCGAAGATGAGGTTGGTGTTCAGGTTCGTCTGCTCCTGGGTGCTGTTGCTCAGGCCGTAGGAACCGCCGCCGCTGTTGTTCGCGTAGCCGCTGTCCTTGCCCTTGGTCTCACGACGGGTGTAGTAATAGTTGAAGCTGCCGTCGGTGACCCACTTCAGCCAGGGGGTGAACTGGACCGTCAGCTTCACGTTGGGACGGACCACTGTCTCCTTCTGGACGGTGCTGTTCTCCCAGATGCCCCACCAGATGCTGCGGCCGGGGATACGGCCCCACTTGTCGCCGTAGGACTCCTGGGCGAGACCGCCGTGGTCGCCCTTGTACTTGTCACGGAAGAACTTGGCGTTGTAGGTACGGTCCCACGTTCCATTGATGAAGTACTCACCGATGTTCGGCTGGGCGTTGCGCGGGCTCGAGTTCGTCATCGTCATCGAGGCCTCGACCTCGATAGCGTCGTTGAGCTTGTGGGAAGCCTTGATGAGGGTGCTGAAACGGTTGAAGCTGTTGTTCGGGAGGGTACCCTGGGAGTACTTCTCCGAAATGGAGGCGTAGATCGAGCTGCGGTCGTTGCCGCCGGACAGCGTCACGTTCGTGTTCGTGTTGAATCCGAGGTTGTAGGCTTCCTTGAAGTTGTTCTCGAAAGCCTTCGAATCGATGATGCTGCCGTCGTACCACTTGAGTTTCGGCTGGGCGTCGAAACGGTTACCGTAGGAAAGCTCGCTCATTCCGATGTCGTTCACGAGGGCGTCCAGGTCGAATACCTTGCCTTCCTGACCCTCGACCCACACGTTGTTGTGGTGGTTGTCGAACTTGGAAGGGGCGTCGGTGTAGTTACCATAGCCCGGGAAGTAACCTTCCATGAACACGTTCTGGAAGGTGGGCTGGCTCGTCACCTGGTCGATACCGATCGTCTGGGTGAAGGAGACGCCGAGGCCCTTCGTGCCACGGCCGCTCTTCGTCGTGATGATGATGGCTCCGTTAAGACCGCGGGATCCGTAAAGCGCCGTAGCGGCGGCTCCCTTAAGGATGGATACGGTCTCGAAGTCGTCGGGGTTCAGGTTCTTGAGGGAGTTACCGTAGTCGAGGTTGTTATCGGACCAGTCAGCACTGTTGTCGGTGGTCTCGTTGTCGAGGATGATTCCGTCGACGACGAAGATCGGCTGGTTGTTGTTGCCGAGGGTCGATGCACCGCGGATCAGGATCTTGTTGTGACCGAACATACCACCGTCGGAGGCGTTGATCTCGACTCCGGCCACCTTGCCCTGGAGGGCGGAGATGGGCGAAATCAGGTTCGCGTTGAGCTCGTCGCTCTTCAGCTCCGTCATGGCATAGCCGAGGGCCTTGGTGGAACGCTTCATACCGAGGGCCGTCACAACCACGTCGTCAAGCATGGTGGCGTCAGCCGCGAGGGTGACGTTGATCGCCTGACCGTTGAATACGACACTCTGGGAGGCATATCCAAGGCAGTCGATACGCAGCGTCTGGCCGTTCCTCACTCCAGGGAGGGAGAACGAACCGTCGGCGTTCGTCACTGTACCTACGGAAGTCCCGTCGATGATGACGGATGCGCCGATCACGGGCTCGCCATCATCTCCTTTGATGACACCCTTTGCAGTGCTCTGTGCGAATGAGACGCTGGATACGCCTAACGCAATGATTATCAGCAAAGAACGCATCATAGAGATTACTTTGTCAATCTTCATAAGAGTACGTTTTGTTAAATAATGAATTTTGTAAAAAATGGTATATGATTAAAAAAAGTTTGTACAAAAGTTGCCAAATATAATAATAAAAAACGAGAAATTGCTATTTCCACTTGTTTTCTTTACTTCCGAGTATCTCCCTGACCTTGAGCGGCTGGTTCGTGGTGATGCAGTCTACGCCCAGGTCGGCCATCTTCTTGATATCCTCATCCTTGTCGACAGTCCAGACATTCACGCTCATTTTCCTGTCATGTGCCTGTCCTATCCATTCAGGATTTTTGTTGAAGGCACTGTAATGATAATCAATGCCGTTTATGCCCTTTGCGTAGACTTCTTCCGGAGTCAGGTCCTTCTCCAGATACTGGTTGGTGAATCCCGGACAGAGGGCGGCGACCCTTTCGCAGATATTCCTGCTGAATGAGATGAAAATGACTTTCTTGGGATCGTACAGGCCATGTCTCTTGAGGGCTGCGACGCTCTGGTCTACCATGTAATCCTCGTGGGCCTTGTCGATCTGTGGCTTTAATTCGAACACCAGGACGGTCCCGCCTTTTTCTCCTTGGGTGAGGTATTCGTCGAGAGTCGGGAGCTTCTCGCCGTTCTTCAGGCGGTAGTCCTTGAAATCTGCGTATTTGTGCGTATGGATGCTCTTGCCCTGGATGTGGGCGTCGTGATGGACGACGAGGACCAGGTCGGAAGTGATATGGACATCGAACTCGCTGCCCCAGAAATGGTTCTTCTGGGCGAGTTCCAACGCCTTGATCGAATTCTCTGCAAATCCGGCTTCCTCGCAGTTCCAGAAGCCGCGGTGGGCGGTGACTGCCACCTTCGGGGCACACGATGCTGCGATTGCGACAATGGCAGCGGCAGCAATGATTCTCAATGATTTCTTCATATCGTTTAATTTTTGCGGTTCGGTTTATACAAATATAATAATAAATCTTCTTTTAAATAAAAACCTCGGACTTTACGGGAAAATGACTAAATTTGTAATTTGTTGTATATAAACTGATTTTTTTTATGACGTATTGCAGGGTTTTCCCTGTTTTAATAACAAGTCTGTATAATTAAACTTATAAAGATGGTAAAAGTAAATCTCGGAGGTTGCAGCTCCTTTGTAAAAGATGCAGATTACAATGATTATGTCACCAAGGCCCTCGCGGCCCTCGATACACTTGAAAGCGGAAGCGGGGCAGGGAATGATTTCCTCGGATGGAAGCATCTCCCTTCAGAAACTCCTGAATCGCTGATAGCCGAATGCGAGGCCGTTCGCGACTGCTGGAAGGCCAAGGGCGTGGATCTCGTGGTTGTAATCGGTATCGGAGGCTCGTATCTTGGTGCCCGCTGTGCCATCGAGGCCCTTTCACATAATTTCGCAAAGCAGCTCTCCGGAAAGAAGGATGCTCCCGAGGTCGTATTCGCCGGCAACAATCTTTCCGAGGAATACATCGCCGAGTTGATGGACCTTGTCGCCGAAAGGAACGCCGCAACTGTCGTCATCTCCAAGTCCGGCACCACCACGGAGCCTGCAGTGGCATTCAGGGTGGTGAAGGAATATATCGAAAAGACCTATGAGGATGCTTCCGAGAGGATAGTGGCCATCACGGATGCCAGGAAGGGCGCCCTGAAGACCCTCGCCACACAGGAAGGATACAAGACATTCGTCGTGCCCGACAATGTGGGCGGACGCTATTCGGTCCTTACCCCGGTCGGTCTCCTTCCCATCGTGCTCGCCGGTTTCGATGTCCGTGAGATGCTTGCCGGTGCTGCCGAGATGGAAAAGGCCTGTGCAGTCAGGTCTGCAGAGAATCCGGCGGTGCAGTATGCAGCCATGAGGAACCTCCTTTATTCCGTCCTTGGCAAGAAAGTCGAAATCCTCGTCGCATACAACCCCAAGCTCCAGTATCTGGGAGAATGGTGGAAGCAGCTCTACGGAGAATCCGAGGGCAAGGAATTGAAAGGCATCTATCCCGCCTCGGTCAATTTCACCACCGACCTTCATTCCATGGGACAGTTCATCCAGGAAGGTGAGAGGATCCTTTTCGAAACTGTCGTCAACATAGAGAAGAGCAACCGCAGCGTAGTAATCGGCAGCGATCCCCAGAACCTCGACCAGCTCAACTACCTGGCGGGACAGCATGTGGAGCATTGCAACGCGATGGCTCAGCTGGGAACCAAGCTTGCCCACATCGACGGCGGCGTTCCCCAGATCGAGGTTTCGGTCGAGAGCCTGAGCGCATACAACCTGGGCGGCATATTCCAGTTCTTCGAATATGCCTGCGGCATCAGCGCATATGTCCTGGGTATCAACCCCTTCAACCAGCCCGGTGTCGAAGCTTACAAGAAGAACATGTTCGCACTTCTGGAGAAGCCCGGTTACGAGGAGCAGACCAAGGCCATCAAGGCGAGACTTTAATTTATGGATTGCGTCACTAAATTCCGCGAAACTTACAGGAGGGATCCCGAGGGGCTGTCATTCTGCCCTTACAGGGTCTGCCCTCTTGGTGCCCACGTCGACCATCAGCTCGGCAAGGTCACCGGTTTCGCGATTGACAAGGGCATCCATATCGCATATTCCCCGAAGCAGAACGGAGTTATCGAACTTTCATCACTCCAGTTCCCCAAGAGGGCGCAGTGGCACGTAAGGGCTGTCCCTGAGGAAAAACAGGATGACTGGGCGGACTATCTGCGCGGAGCTACCAAGGAACTTGCGGCAGTCTACCCGTTACGGACGGGCCTGAGCGGAGTAATAGAGGGCTCGCTGCCGATAGGCGGCCTGTCTTCATCCGCCGCTGTGACCATCTCCTTCATGAAGGCCCTTTGTACGGTCAACGGCATCCATCTGGAAGACAGGGATCTGATCCTTATGGCCAAGGCTGCCGAGAACAATTATGTCGGAGTATCGTGCGGAAAACTGGACCAGAGCTGCGAGGTCTATTCCAAGAAGGACCATCTTCTGTATCTGGATACCCTGGACGATACTTTCGAGCTCATCCCGACATCTCCGGCCATGAAGCCTTATGCCATCGCAATATTCTTCAGCGGAGTGGAGCGGACACTTGCCGGAAGCAAGTTCAACATGAGGGTGGACGAGTGCCGGAGTGCTGCATATGCCCTGAAGGCATATTCGGGAATGGAATATGGCAAGTTCAACGAAACGTATCTGCGGGATATACCCCGGGATGTGTTTGAAAGGTTCAAGGACAGGCTTCCGGATAACTGGCGCAAGCGTGCCGAACATTGTTTCAATGAAATCGACCGTGTGGAAAGGGGTGCCGAGGCCTGGCGGAAGGGTGATATCGAGGAATATGGGCGGCTTTGCTTTGAAAGCGGCCGTTCATCGATCGAAGTCTGGGAGACAGGTTCACCTGAACTGAAGAAGATTTACGATATAATGACCAGGACCGAAGGGATATACGGCGGACGTTTCAGCGGAGCGGGATTCAAGGGCTGCTGCATGGCCCTCATAGACCCCGCCTCAAAGGAAAGCATATTCAGGAAGGTCGAAGAGGAGTATCTTTCCGCTTTTCCTGACTTGAAGGGGCACTATGCCTCCTTCCTCTGCCACAGTGCCGACGGCGTGACCATTTGAAACTGATATGAAATGCTTGATCCTGGCGGCAGGCTATGCGACCCGTCTCCGCCCACTCACAGACAACTTTCCCAAACCACTTCTCAAGGTGGGAGGGAAGGCCATACTCGACTGGCTGGTCGATGATGTCCGTGAGTCCGGCAAGGTCGACGGTTTTATAGTGGTCACCAACCACAGGTTCGCGCCTGTCTTCGAGGAATGGGCATCCGGCAGGGAAGAGGATATCGTTATCGTGGACGACATGACTTCTAGCAATGAGACCAGGCTTGGGGCGGTAAGGGATATCGACTATGCCTTGGAAGCCCTTGGAGTGGATGATGACCTGCTTGTCCTTGCCGGGGACAACCTGCTGGATTTCAGCCTGTCTTCATTCATCGGCTATGCGCTCGGCAAGGGAACCGCATGCGTGATGCGCTACCGGGAGACCGATCCTGCGCGCCTGAGCAGGTGCGGAGTGCTCGAGGTCGATGGTTCAGACCTGGTGCTCGGAATGGAGGAAAAGCCTGCGGAGCCGAAGTCGGAATGGTGCTGTCCTCCCTTCTATTTCTATCCGCGCAAGGATGTACCCCTCATAGCGGAAGGGATTGGATCTGGTTGCGGAACCGATGCCCCCGGAAGCCTTGTCGCCTGGATGTGCGGCAGGGTCCCGGTCCATGCCATGGTGATGCCGGGCCGGCGGTTCGACATCGGTACCCTGGAGAGTTACAATGCCGTATGTGAGACTTTTCCGAAAATTGACAAGAACAAATAGATATTGATGAAAAGAACTTCAATCCTGATAGTCGCGGCCATTCTGGCCTGCACGGGTGCCGCGGCGCAGGAAATCCAACAGTTTGACGTGCCCGAGCAGCAGGCGTCCCTCTTCAGGGGGAGCCTGCCGAAGGCTTTCCCTTTCAGATACAACGGTACCTATTACTGGGACATCACGCCCTTCGAGAAAGGAACCGTGATGTACAACGGTAAATTGTACGAAAACGTGTATCTGAATGTGGATGCCAATGCCGGACAGTTGCAGGTGTCTCCGGTAAAGGATTATACTCCCATCGAGGTGTTCAGGGACCAGGTGGCCTGGTTCACTAAGGGCGAAAGGCTTTTCGTGAATCTTCGCTATCTCGGTTATTCCGAGGCTCCGGAAGGTTTCTTCGAGGTCTTGCGTGACGGAGAGGTTCCGCTCCTCGTGCAAGTGTACAAGAGGCTTTCATCCGATGGCAACAGCCACAACGGAAAGCTCATCGGCTATGACGATCCCTACTACGACAACAACACCCTGACTTACTTCAAGCTGATCGAGACCTACTACGCCATCGAGAACGGCGTTCCGGTCAAGATCAGAAGGAGGAATTTCCTTAAGCGCATGAGGCAGGAAGCCGGAGAGCCCACCTTGATGGCGGGACCGGTCACATGGCATCCGGCGTCGGAAACATCGCATCCCGGTAAAATCGCCACGGCCTCCCTTCCCGGCACGAATACCGGACTCCCCACCGGTTATTTCGACGAGATAAAGGAAGATACCCTGACTGTCAGATACGCTGACAATGCCGTCACTGCCACATACAAGAACAAGATATATACTATCGGCAACGCTTCGCTGGCAAAACCCGGCAAGCAGACCGTGACAGGTATAGTCCTGGAATACGAGAGCGGTGAGCCGATGTACGGAGTGGTCGTTTACGATAAACTGACTTCCACTTACACCAGGACCGACAGCCACGGACAGTACCGCATCCTGCTTCCCGCGGGAGAGAACGTGCTGAATTTCAGCGCTGAATCGAAAGAGGAGCTGGCCCTTCAGGTCAATATCCTTTCAAACGGCAGCCTGGACGTGGAGATGACTGAGAAAGTGACCATGCTCAAGGGTTCTGTAGTCTCTGCCGAAAGCATGGCCAACCACCGTACTCCTGCGATGGGAGTGGAAAGGCTGGGAGTCAAGACCATAAAGAAGATACCCACCGCTTTCGGAGAAGGGGACGTACTCAAGGTTGTCCTGACCCTGCCCGGTGTGAAGAGTGTCGGAGAAGCCTCCGCCGGATTCAACGTGAGGGGAGGATCGGCCGACCAGAACCTCATACTGTTCAACGAGAGTACGATATACAACCCCACCCATCTGTTCGGTATATTCTCCGCCTTCAATCCGGATGTCGTTGACAATGTCGAGCTGTTCAAGAGCTCCATCCCGGCCGAATATGGTGGCAGGGTCTCCTCCGTCCTCAATATCAAGTCCATAGACGGAGATGCTGAAAAGTGGAAGGGATCGGCCGGTATCGGCGCCCTTACCAGCAGGATCAAGGTGGAGGGCCCGTTGAGCAAGGGCAAGACCTCGCTGGTGGCCAGCGCCAGGACCACATATTCAGACTGGATCCTCGGGATGCTGCCCAAGGACAGTGACTATGCCGGCGGCAGCGCTGATTTCCATGATGCCAACCTGGGAATAACCCATAGGTTCGACAGCAAGAACACCCTTCAGGCTTTCGGCTATTTTGCAACCGACAAGTTCACGTTCGGTGGCGACACCACTTTCAATTATACGAATTACAACGCTTCGCTGATCTATAAGCACAAGTCTGACAATGGCGGATCCCTGAACATCAGCACCGGTTATGACCATTATGACAACCTCGTCGGCTTCCATAACTGGCCGGCAGGATCCTATGATGTCAGTACCTATATCCGCCAGGCCTTCCTGAAAGGAACGCGCGTACGCCCCCTGAACGATGCCCATACCCTTTCCTATGGAGTACATCTGCTGGGTTACGGGCTTGACCCGGGTATCCAGAATCCTTATGGAACGGAATCACAGGTGCGCCAGCGCAGCCTGGACAGGGAATATGCCGTCGAGCCTTCAGCATTCGTTTCCGACTGCTGGAGGATTAACGACAAGTTCTCCCTCGAAGGAGGTGCCCGCCTTTCCAGTTTCTATGCTCTCGGCCCGGGGACTTTCTATGCAGGGCCGGAGTTCCGCCTTTCCGGAAAGTATACGGTGGCCGACAATCTCTCCTTCAAGGCGGGATTCAATACGATGAGGCAGTATATCCATCTGATCTCCAACACTTCATCCATCTCCCCGATGGATACCTGGAAGCTTTCGGACGCCGATATCAAGCCTACACGCGGCTGGCAGGCGGCTGCAGGTGCATACTGGACGAACCTTGACACGGGCATCGACTTCTCGGTCGAGACTTATTACAAGAATACCACCAACCACCTGGACTACAAGCCGGGTGCCGTCCTGTCCATGAACGAGAACCTTGCAGAGGACCTGGTTCCGGTCTATTCCCGTTCATATGGTGTCGAGGTCATGGCAAAGAAAACCACCGGATGGCTTACCGGATGGATCTCCTACAGTTATTCACGGGCCAATTTCCGCGAGATGCTGGACAGGGGATCCGAGACCATCGCCCATGGAGACTGGTACAACGCTCCTTTCGACAAGCCTCATGAGGTAAAGCTGGTCAGCAATTTCGCTTTCACGCATCGCTACAGCCTTTCCGTCAATCTGGATTACTCCACAGGACGTCCAGTGACTGTTCCGATCGGTACCTATAACTATGGTGGATCCTGGCGCCTCGCTTATTCCGAGCGTAACTCCCACCGCATTCCGGATTATTTCCGTACCGATATCGCTCTCAACATCGATCCCGGCCACTCCCTGGTTGCCTGGATACATGCAACCGTTACCCTGGGAGTCTACAATGTAACCGGGCGCAAGAATCCTTATTCGGTATTCTTCGATACTACTAATTATGGTATGGTCCAGGGCCATATGCTCTCGGTGTTCGCCACCCAGATCCCTTATATCAACCTTAACTTGCTGTTCTGATGAAAAAGATATTGATTTCAGCTGCCGTCATGGCTCTCGCATTCTCGTGCGTTTATCCATACGAACCGACCCTGGATGAAAAGGATCTCAGCCACATCGTGGTCATAGAGGGTAATGTTATCGTAGGGGGGCAATCCAGCGTGAGGTTCTCACAGGTCCTGCCCATAACCAATAATTATGAGCAATGGTATGGCTCATTCAGGGATATAGCAGGTATGGCATTCATCGAAGATGAGCAAGGCAAGGTCTACATGCCTGTCCAGCCCAGGGGAACAACTTTCACCTTCAATACGCAGGATGCATCTCCCGACCTGAAGTACCGTCTCAGGGCGGAAATCGCCAATGACGTTTACGTCAGCGACTGGACGGAACCGATTGCACCTCCTGTCATTGAAGATGTCTCCTTTTCATGCGACAACACAAATGTCCTGGTTGCCGTAACACTGGAGGGAGGTGAAGAGTCATCCGGCTTCGTGGGTATCTCATACGACGAGAATTGGGAGTTCCATGCCGATTTCGCCTGTGAATACCTTCTCGATACCCTCACCTGGGATTTGATCGACGTTGTCAAGTCCGGTCAGGAGTATCCGAATTACTGGTGCTGGCAAAAAGCATCCATGAACGGGATGATACTCCTGGATATTTCAGAAATGCAAGGCGGAAAGGCGGTAGATGCCCCGTTGTTCCAGTTCCCCAGGACCAACAGCCGCAACCATCGCAAATACTGCGTTACCCTGCATGCCCGCACCCTTCCCAAGGAGGCTTACCGCTATCTGAAGAATATGGATGACATAACGAAATCCGGCAGGAGCCTGTTTACTCCAAACCCCGGAGATATGTCCAGTAATATCTCCTGTGAGAGCAATCCCGACAGACGGGTCCTTGGATATGTGAACGTCATGAGGGAAACCAGTTTCAGGGGATGGATGGATGACCGCTTCAAGAAGGACAGGACTCCGTACTACGGTGAGTTCTTTCTTCCCCCAGGTAAAATGGCATTCAAATCCAATTATTACAGTGGTAATTACCCTGTCGCAGAGTTGACCCTTCCGGACCCCATGACCGGTGATCCCGTAACCGGTATCTATTGGGCACCCAGGCGGTGCATAGATTGCGTCCTCGAGGGCGGAACCAAGAAAAAACCTGACTTTTGGGAATGATGAAAAAGATATTGAACTCCATGCTGGCATTTGTCCTGTCAGCAACGCTCCTGGGGGCTGCGTCCCCGGTCGAGCGGATATTCGTGTCCACGGACAGGGAAGTCTACATCTCCGGCGACATGGTCTGGTGTTCCCTGTTCTGCCTGGACCAGGACGGAAAGTATTCGCCCTACAGCGCGGTATCATACCTTGAACTCGTATCCGTCGAAGGTTCGGTGGCAGAGGCCAAGATCGGCCTGTTGGAAGGACGTGGGGCCGGTTGTTTCCGGATCCCGGTGACTGTGCCTACAGGCGTATACCGTCTGGTGTCCTATACTGCCATGAATACCAACGAGGAAGGTACTCCGTGGATGGCCGGTTCCAAGGTGCTGACGATATTCAATACCGTTTCCACCTCCAGGGTTAAGGACGGGGTCGAGATCGTGGCTCCGGAGGCATATCCTTCAGTAAAGAAACCTGCACGGGAAGGAACCGGAAGCATCCGTTTCGGTTCATCCGTCCATGCGCGCAGGAATTCCGACATTGCCGTGAACATCGAGAATCTCGGGTCATTGGCTGATGTCTCCTTCTCGGTATATCACGAAGACGACCTGATTCCTGCCGCCCAGGATAATTCTATGGCCGGTTTCCTCAGGTATCTGCCGTCGTCTGCCTCTCCCAGGATAACGGGGAACAGGCCCCTGGAATATGACGGAGAGATCATCTCCGCCAGGATCCGTGGAAAGATGGCCGAGAATCCCGAGTTGTCGATAACCACCCTCTCTTCAGCCGGTGCTCCTTCAAACCTTTACATCGGCCTTACCGAGAATGACAGGGTGCGGTTCATGACCAATAACATCTATGGTGACAGGGAGATAGTCTGCGAGGTCAATAACCTCGACAAGACCGAGAGCGTGGTTGAAATCGAGAGTCCGTTCATTGCCCCAAGTGCCGGAACCCTGCCGAAACTGGTCCTGAGCAAGGCCCAGTATGAGGACCTGGCTTCCAGGAAATCAGCGCTCCGCAACGAAAAGGCGATGATGATCGACACTTTGACGACATTTTTCCGTCATCGCGAGGACCTGCTACTGGAAAGTTCCTCTTTCAAGCGCTACCATCTCGATGACTATACCCGTTTCCCCTCTGTGCGTGAGGTCCTTGTCGAGATCATCCCTATCCTTAGCGTGCACAAGACCAAGGGCAAGTATTCGATGAGGATGATCGTTACGGACGGATCCGATTCCCATAAGACTAGGGTGAACAACCTGCTGGTCATGA
>JAEEGJ010018656.1_pt1 | contig 15446 bp, 11 predicted proteins | sample 8958761 | NCBI WGS metagenome assembly JAEEGJ01 (sample SAMN16246546, study PRJNA631951) | gut metagenome | biome: gut microbiome; feature: rumen; material: RS-attached | host: Bos | place: Iran: Karaj | collected 2018-10 | reverse complement strand
TCCGTGTAATCCGTAGTTTCTCATACAGCATTCACGATTTCCTCAAAGGTGCGGTTATCATCCCCGAGGTCCATTTTCATTTGTTTGATGCGGGTTTTGCGTTTGTAGTAAGAGTCGGTCTGGGTGTCCAACAGGATGGAAATCACTTGGTTGGAGAAACCGTTCTTGGAGAGACAGCAAATGCGCACGTCCCACTTGCTGAGTTTGGGGTAGAGTTGCAACAGCCGCTGCGAGAAGCCGTCGAAGACCAAGTCCGTCAGGCTGATGAAGTCGTTCCAGTCGTTGTCGGTCAGCTCGAAGTTGAGCGAGTCGTTGTTTACTTCTTCCGTGAGGGCTTGCGCGGTGGTCATAATCTTGTTTCGCGTCAAGATTTTCTGGATCGACATCAAATCCTTCGGCGGGAGCGACTGCTGGCTGCGGCGCAGTTCGTCGTTGGTGCGGATAAGGTTCTCCATATCGCTCACCAGCTCGTGGATGCGGTTCTGGTCGCGCTCTACCTGTCGCCCAAAGTGCTCCATCTCCAACTTGTGGTCGCTGATTTTCTTCCTCACAATCAGGAGGATGACGAGCCAGGGAATGACCGCTAAGGCGATAATCAGATAGAGTTTCAGGTCGCGGGTGCGGTGCAGGCTCTCCAACTCGCTCTGCTGGGCTTTCAACTCGTATTCCGCCTTGATTCTTTGCATGGTCTCGCTGGAGTGCTCCGCATCGGCTTGCACCAAGTTGTCTGAAAAATGCGTGTGGTATTTCACTGCTTGTTGGTAGTCGCCCTCGCTGTAGGCAATGGCATAAAGAGTTTGATATACCGACATCTTCAGTCCGGCACGCTCGCTGCGGAGGGCTTGGTTCAAGTAGGACTTTGCCTTCTCGTTTTCGCGTGTGTAATAATAGAGGATGCCCAAGGTCATGTTGGCGATGTCGGTGTCGTTGTCGCCGAGGCCGATTTCCAAGGCTTGGTTGATGCTCTCGATGCCTTTGGCAAAGTTGCCCGTCTCCATGTAGTAGTCGCGACCCATCTCGAGATAGAGGTCAGCGAGCATAGCTTGGTCGTTGATGAAGGTGGCGACGCGGAAGGCCGAGTCGTAGTATTGCTTGGCTTGGGTGTATTGCTCCTGCGCCCTCACCGCCCGACCGCTATTGCGGTAGGCGTTCATCATGCCCGTGGAGTCGGCGGTCTGCCTAAAACAATTCAGCGCCTGTTGATGTTGTTTGAAGGCATCCTCGAAAAGGCCGTGTTTGAGGTACATCGCGCCGAGGTTGTCGCAGAGCTGGCCTTCCAATTGGACTGTTTCCGCAGTCTTGTCGGAACGCTGCACGAGTGCCAGTCCTTGCAGGAACTTCTCGGCGGCCTCTTCGGAGCGGCGTTGCTCGCGCAGTTGCACACCTTCATTATATAATGCTTGGGCCTGTTCCAGACGCTTCGTTGGACTGTCGCAGGCTGTCAGCCCAAGGTAAGCGATGACAATTAAGATCAATGAGTGTAAATATGTCTTCATGACTATTATGTTTTGTCATCGCAAAAATATACAGAAAAAAAGCTTGTCAAGAGGTAAAGGGGGCGCGACGAGGCGATGTCCCTACTTTTTTGGAATGTCCTTGTTGGTTTTTGTTGAAAATCAACAATGTAGCAAGTAGTGGCAAAAGGGCTTGTCCCTACTTTTTTATAATGATTGTGGGTGAAAAAGCTTCATATAATCACTATTTTCCCTTAGATTCAAATGGCATTAATCGCAGATTTCATTACTTTTGCGCCTCGGTTTCAGGGATTCAAATGCCTGGAAGATGAGAAGATGATTATTTTGGTATGTTAAGTGTATATGCAAATGAAAATAAAGTACATTTTTACGCTTGCTTTTTTGCTCGTTATGAGGTTGACAGTCAATGCGCAATCCAACCATTCCATTTCCTTGACCATAGAGAAAGGGCAGTCTTCCACTTTTTCGGTCAACGAATTCGTTGAGACTATCCACGTGACAGCTGGTGGAATGGAATTTTGGGGTTCGCTGACTTTGCAGGCCTCCGAAGGATGCCTAATGGAAGTGAGTGGCTATTTGAATGGTCATCCTGGCAGTTTGACTTTGAATTGCGGCTGTAGTGGAGTATCATACGAACATGAGTTCCAAGTCGATGACGGGAATGTGAATTTTGGGGGAGAACAACCCTTGATCACGCATGGGAATTGTTTGACGTTCACCGTTTCTGGCCCGGCTGTTTCTTTGGATGCTGTTGTGCATGTTTACCATCCCGACGAGGTTTCATCAGAGGAGAATTTACGCATGTTTTTGGAGTATAGCGAACAACCACATCTCAAGCTTATTGATAATATTGCACTTTCCGAGATGTTTGGTGTCGACGATGGGAAGAGCATTGAAATCGATTTGAACGGCCATACGGTTAGCCGAAATCTTGAGCAGATCGTTGAGGATGGCCATGTGTTCACTGTGGCAGCAGGTGCATCGCTTACCATCAAAGACAGCAGTATGGACCAGTTGGGAGCCGTCACTGGAGGCAAGGCCACACAAGGCGGTGCTATTTACAACGCGGGTACTTTCATTATCGAAAGCGGTCGACTCAGTGGCAACAAAGCTGTCAAAGGAGGTGGCATCTATAATGGGGCAGGGGCGAGGTGCGTCATCCGTGGCCATGGTGTTGTCAGAAGCAACGAAGCCACAGACCATGGCGGTGGCGTATGGAATCAAGGTGTGCTTGAAATGGAAGACTACATTCAAGTCAAGAACAATTTAGGCGATAATGTTTATTTGACTGACGGTCACACCATAAACGTAACGGGAGCCATCACCTCTGGCGAAAACAGCATCGGTATCGAAATGGAAAAGCGAGGTCAGGTGACTTCGGGTTACAGTGCCTCAGGAACTGTGGTCAATCCATTCTTTGCTTGCGCCTCCTCAGTAAACAAGGTCGTGGCGGCCAACGGCGAATGCTGGTGGTGCTATGGCTACATCGAATGTATTTGGGACAGTTTGCTCAATGTGGTGACCTATACGGAGCGTACTATACCCGTCGACAAGGAGGTGGATAACATTTGCTCGTCGAAATATGCCAGTGGCGGCGGTTTATGGGGCGAATCCATTTGGTTTGTGGCTGAGGGCACAGGATCCACTGCGAACGGACTTACTTGTCATGGTGATGTCCACCTCATCCTTTGCGACAGCGCATCCATCACCATCGCCAACGGCCTTTATTTGAATGCGGGTTCAACACTACATATCTATAGCCAGTCTTTCGATGGAAAGATGGGCAAACTTATCTCAGAGAACGGTGAGTCGAATCAGCCGGGCATCGGGCCCAAACATGACGATAGTTACATGGGTGTCTTGCACATTCATGGTGGCGACATCAAGGCCAAAGGTGGGAAAAATGCAGCAGGCATAGGTGGTTGCGAAGACAGAAGCTCTGGAGAGATACGCATTTGGGGAGGGAAAATCCAGGCTACGGGAGGTGAAAGCGGCGCTGGCATTGGCGGAGGATACGGTGGCAGCGGTACGCTCACTAACATTTACGGCGGTGATATTACTGCCCAAGGAGGTGGAAGTGCTGCGGGCATTGGCGGAGGTGAAAAATTTGGTGGCGGCGGTGATAGTGGTAAGATAAACATTTACGGTGGAGTTGTGAATGCCAATGGTGGTATGTCAGATAGTTTTGGTTCACGCTGTTGCGGAGCAGGCATTGGTGGTGGAGGTGATGGTCCTCAGACAGGTCCTATTTGTATTTATGGTGGCAAAGTGAAGGCCACTGGGTGCAACTACTCAGCTGGCATTGGTGGCGGCGGGTTTTCCAGTGTGGGAACCGGGTATCCCAGTGGAGGAACCATAAAAATCTATGGAGGCGAAATCGAAGCATACGGCGGTCAATTAGGAGCAGGTGTAGGAGGAGGAATGAATGGTTCGGGAGGCCACATCGAAATATATGGCGGTAGGTTAATTGCTGTAGGACGGCATGATAGCGAGAATTTTGGTGGGTCGTGCTCTGGAGGCGCAGGTATTGGTGGTGGAGGCTTTGGAACAGGAGGAGACATCCACATTTTTGGTGGTGAGGTCTATGCCCTGGGCGAAGACGGGGCAGGTATCGGTGGGGGAAGGAAGAAGAGCAGTGGATCCATCACGATTGATGGGGGCAATGTGGTTGCCATAGCTTTTGTTGGAGGAGCTGGTATTGGAAGTGGTTCTGGTTATGGTCATGATTCCGATATAGGACAATGCGATAATGTTGTTATCAATGGAGGTAAGGTGCTGGCCTTTGGAGGAAACCTTGATTGTATGGAAGTTAACCCTGCTTCAGGATCGAAATATAATGCTTGGACAACCTTTTTAAAGATCCTTTCCCAAATGTGTAAGAAGGCTCCTTATTTTCAGTTCGCCAAAGATATGATTATAGATGCAGTGGTGCAATTGATAGAAGCCTTAAGGCCTGAGGACGAAACATTTGGAGGTGCAGGCATCGGCGGAGGCCTCAAATGCAATTGCAGTTCCGTACAAATCAATGGAGGGATTGTGGTTGCCTTTGGCGGAGACGATGATGTTCCAGCCATCGGACATGGACTTGACGGCAATTCGAGTGGAACATTGTCGCTTTTCGAAAAGGCCATGGTGATTGCAGGAGCAACAGAGGATGACGCAACAATGCAATTGTGTGCCAATAGAGGATCTGCGTGCCAGAACAATGCGTACGTTAGAATCGATGCCTGTGGACACAGGGATTCGGAGGGCTATGTAGATAATGGCAATGGCACTTACACGACAGGAGGTAGCTGTCTTTACTGCGGTTGGACGGGTCCCGATACCTTGAATCACACGTTCTTTGAGGAAGGTGCGTGGAGTAACCGTTTTTGTTGGAAGAGTGGTCATGTGCCAAATGCCGGCAATAGCGTTGTCATTAATGAGAATTGCGACATCAATGACAATTATGAGGCAGTTTCAGATTTCATTACCTGCACATACGGAGATACTATCTTCCTTTATGGCGGTGGTGAACTCATCCACCATAACCAAGGCGTTTTGGCTGTGGTGGAGAAAAAGATCATAGGCTACAACGACAACGGTGGAGGCTGGAATTTTATCGCTTCACCCGTCACCGAAACCTTTACGGCTACCGTAGCTAATGGCTTGCTTTCAGGCAATTACGATCTCTATTATTACGATGAGCCAGAGCATTATTGGAGGAACCACAAACAGGGAAATTTTAATGTAGACCCTGGTTTTAAGCTTAACAATGGTCAAGGCTACCTTTATGCCAACGCTGCCACTGATACATTGGAATTCACGGGAACACTGAGGCCTGGTGAAGATGTGCTTACTGTCTCCAACTTGAGTCACCAAGCCACAACACTCAACGGTTTCAATCTGATAGGAAATCCCTTTGCTTTCTCAGTTTTTGCTAACCAACCTTATTACACGGTTGGGGGCTCTTCCCTGAGACTGGTTGAAGACTACTGGGAAAATGAGATCCCCCCATGCGAAGGCATCATGGTTAAGGCAACGGCGGAAAACAATTATTCCGTCACGTTCAGCAGAACAGAGCCGGAACACACCAACAACGGCCGTTTGCAAATCATCGTGACACAGCAAGTCACCGATCGTGAAGCCGTCACCATCTCCGATAATGCCATTGTCAGTTTCAACCCGGGTAACCAATTGGAGAAGTTCAGCTTTGGCGACAACGCTCAACTTTACATTCCTGAAGGCGCGAGCAAATATGCTATCGCAGTTAGCGAATGCTTTGGCGAGATGCCTGTGAACTTCAAACCTTCAGAAAACGGCAGTTACATGCTAACGGTAAATCCAGCAGACGTAGAGATGGATTACCTGCACCTGATTGACAACATGACGGGTGCGGATGTCGACCTGCTTCAAACGCCAAGTTATTCTTTCGCTGCTTCAACGAGTGATTATGAAAGTCGTTTCCGCTTGGTGTTTGATGCCAAAAAAGAAAACGGCACGACAGACACTGGACCTTTCGCATATTATGCTGACGGCGAAATCCGCCTTGTTGAGCCCCAATACATCAACTCTCATTCCCAATTACAGATCATTGATATGATGGGACGCATCGTAAAGCAAGGAGATGCGGTGTATCGTGTCCCTACCGATGGTCTTGCGGCTGGATTGTATGTGTTGCACCTTGTCAACGCAAAAGAGACGAGGTCGCAAAAAATCCGAATCAATTGAAGATCGTCTTGACGGATGTCGTTTTTTGGTACAGTTTTTGAGAAATGAGAAAAAATGTTTGAAAATTTGGAAGTTTTGAACAACGAACAACAATAATTACTAATTTTGCAACAATTTTAAATCAATAAGCAATGAAGAAAGTGATTTATCTGCTTGGTATTATGCTTCTTATGGCTGGAGCTGCCAAGGCTCAAGACAACAAGGCTGTCCCGATGGGACCTGAGATTGAGTTTGAAAAAGTCGTCCACGATTACGGTGATGTGCCTTACAACGGCAATGGCGAATGTGAGTTCCGTTTCACCAATACGGGTACTGAGCCCCTCTTGGTACAGAAACCCAAGTCGAGCTGCGGCTGCACCATTCCTTCCTGGCCCAAGGAACCTATTCTCCCTGGAGAGTCAGATGTCATCAAGGTGACCTATCGAACCAACCGTGCCGGCAACATCAACAAGACTGTGACCGTCACCTCAAACGCTGTGAAGAATTCGACTGTGGTGTTGCGCATCAAGGGCCGTGTTCTCGACCAGCCCACAGAGGCACTGCCAGAGAAGAAGAGCGATATGGGAAGCCCCGTCAACAACAATTAATTTGAATCCAATAGAAGTAATTATTATAAAAGCCGTCTAATCTTTGCGTTAGATGGCTTTTTGTTCAAAACAAATCTTTATGCCACAAATATCCAAAAAAGGTATGGAATTGCCACAGTCGGCAATCCGTAAACTTGTTCCCTTCGCCGATGCCGCCAAAGAACGCGGTGTCCATGTGTATCACCTCAACATCGGTCAGCCCGACATCGAGACGCCTAAAGGTGCCCTCGCTGCTTTGGCTGATACCGCCCGTGAACTCCCGGCAACCAAAGGCGTGTTGGAGTATAGCCATTCCGCTGGTATCCCATCATATCGTCGTGCGCTCTGCAACTATTACCACCGCCACGGCATTGATGTTACCCCTAACCAGATTCTTGTCACCACTGGCGGTAGTGAAGCCTTGCAGATGGCCTTCACCGTGTGCCTCAATCCAGGTGACGAAATCATCATCCCGGAGCCATACTATACCAATTATAACACCTTCGCCAAGCTGTGCGACGCCAAGATTGTCACGATTCCGAGCGACATCAAGACGGGCTTCGCTTTGCCGCCCATCGAGGACTTTGAAAAAGCCATCACGCCTCGCACCAGAGCTATCATGATCTGTAACCCCAACAACCCCACGGGTTATCTTTACACCCATGAGGAGCTGCTGAAGGTGGCTGGTCTGGTCAAGAAGTACGACCTGTATCTCTTTGCCGACGAGGTGTATCGTGAGTTCTGCTATGATGGTCATAAGCACTTCAGCGTGATGCAGCTTGAAGGACTGGAGCGCAACACTATCCTGTTCGACTCTGTCTCGAAGCGCTACAGCGCTTGTGGTGCCCGTGTGGGTTGCATGGTGACCCGCAACAGCGAGGTCTATGCTACCGCCATGCGTCTGGCTCAGGCCCGTCTGTCACCACCGAGTTTCGGTCAGATTTTCGCCGAGGCTGCTGTCGATACCCCGCAGGAGTATTTCGATAAGGTGCAAGCCGAGTATGTGGCTCGCCGCAACGTCATCGTTGAGGGTGTCAATAAGATTCCGGGCTGCTTCTGCCCAATGCCTAAGGGTGCTTTCTACACAGTCATTGACTTGCCCATCGACGACAGCGACAAGTTCTGCCAATGGTTGCTGACCGACTTCAGTTACAATGGCGCTACTGTGATGCTGGCGCCTGCCACAGGTTTCTATGTCGATCCTGAGAAGGGACGCCATCAGGCTCGTATCACCTACTGTCTTTGCATCGACGACCTGAAGGCCGCAATGAAGTGCCTCGATGAAGCATTAAAGATGTATCCGGGCAGGACAAGATAAATGGAAGCTTTTCTATGGGACATCGAAAAACTCGACAAGCACTAAATATCATTTCGTTAATGTCGAGTTTTTCGATGTTTTCCTTATTTCAAAATCCTGTCTAACGCCGCTCGAAATGTGTGCATAGGGCATTTTGTGTCGCGCTCAATGATGAGTGTCTTCAATCCTGCAAATGGTTTTATTTCTTCCTCGATATCTTTGAGCGATCGGTCTCTGCCGAAGTAGGTATGGGCAAAGGCCTCCCAAAATTTCACTGCAGTTTCTTTGTGCATGTGAAAGTACTCATAGATATAATTCTCGCTGTCGAGGATACAGCAGAGATACATCATCCCGATGTCGAAAAGGGGGTAGCCATAGCAGAAATCGCCCAAGTCAATGAAATAGCGTTTGCCGTTGGCAAAGATAGCGTTTGAGAATTGGAGGTCGCCGTGAATGGCAGTATCCGTGTCGGGAACGTCGGCAATGAACTTCCCTATCTTGTCTTTTTCAGATAGGGTAAAGAAAGGGTTTTCCGCCAAAAGGCGATAATAACGGTCTTTCACATTCTCAAAATCCCTTGTATTGATGCGCGTGGCGTGTAACTGGAGACACATCTGCGCAAATTCTTCTGCATATAGCTGTACCTTTTCGGGATGGTCACCCGTGGCGCGAGAGTATGACACTTTGCCGGGAATGCGACGGAAACGGATGCCGTAGCGACCGTCTTCTGTCACCACGTACTCGCCTGGCTCGGGTGTGGGAATACCTATTTCATACACCTTTCGGGCCAACATCATTTCATCCAATGGTTGTTGGATCTTACCGGGGAGATAGAGTTTGAGCATCACCAATGGGTTGGTCTTGTGGTCGTAGCTTTCGCCGTTGAAGCCACCGCCAAAAAGGACATAATCGTCTAAGGATATTTTGATTGCTTCCATCTGTCTGTTTTGCATTTGATTTCAGTGACAAAAGTAGAAAAAAAGAATAGAAAATTGTTTTGTTATTCAAGTTTTTGTAATTTTGCTGCAACAAAATGGAGAAATAATGAGAGGCAAATCATTTTCAGGCAGGCTGAGTTGGAGGATTATCGGCATAGTGTCCGCCATATCCATATTGGCTCAGTTGTCTGTGTTTTTTGCTTATAGGTCGTTGCAAGATTCGTCGCTGATGCACGTTGTTATGTTGGCCATTGGTATGGCTAGTCTTGCGGCCATTTTCTTCGCTTGTAGGGTAGTCATCAATAATATGACACGTCCTGTCACGGAGCTTTCCAAAGCCGTACTCAAGATGGCCAAGGGTGATCTGACAGCAAAATTGCCTGAGATCAAGAGTGAGGACGAGATGCAACGGTTGCACGACAGTTTCGAGACCATGCAAAAGTCACTTGTTGATTATATAGATGAACTGAAAACGACTACTGCTATCAATGAGCGTATCCGGTCAGATCTTGACTTGGCCCGAAATATCCAGAAAGGGATGCTCCTCAAGGAATTCCCTCCTTTTTTGTATGCGATGCTCAACCCTGCCAGAAAGGTGGGAGGCGACCTGTATGACTTTACCTTGAAGGGAGACCAACTCTATTTTGCCATTGGCGACGTTTCGGGCAAAGGCGTTGCTGCCTCGTTGGTGATGGCTATCACAAGGGTGATGCTTCGCTTCGTGGTGGGAATGGGCCTGCCCTTGTATGAGACTTTGCGCCGTATCAACGACAGCTTCAGCGAATCCAATGAAATGGGAATGTTCGTGACGCTGTTCGTTGCACGCCTCGACCTTAAGACAGGACATATGGATTATTGTAACGCGGGGCATAACCCCATTTTAATTATGCCTCCTGGTGGCGAGCCTTATTTCCTTCATTGCAAGGCTAATATTGCGATGGGGTTGATTGGTGATTTCTCGTACGAGTCGGAGCAAATCGATTTGAGGAAAGGCACCCGCATCATCGCCTATACCGACGGTGTGACTGAGGCTGAAAAAGCTGATATGAGCCAATTTGGCGAGGAACGCCTGCTAGATTGGGCAAAGGGTTTGGTAGAGAAGTTTCCAGAAACGTCTCCCCAAGAAAAAAACATCGTTGAAAGCCTGTATGATTCGGTGAGAGCCTTTGCCGAAGACAATCCACAGAATGACGACATTACCATTGTTTGTTTACAATTGCCTGTAGGGGCAGACCAGAATGCGAGCTGATTAGATAAGAACTATTGCGCTGTCACACAGTGACAACCACTACTTGATAAGAGAAAAAAATGATAAAAAAAAGATTCAATCCGATAACAGACAGAAGCAGCGAAATCATCGCTTTTTTGATGTCATCACCCGATATGCCTAAGGATGACGACTTGCGCTTCAAGATAGAACTCTCCATCGAAGAAGCCGTTGAAAACGTGGTTCAATATGCTTATGAGGGTGGCATTGGCTGGCTTGAGGCTGGCACTAGTTTGGACGATGAGTCTTTGATACTCACTATTGAATTGCGTGATGCAGGTATACCTTTCAACCCGCTAGAAAAGGCCGACCCTGATGTCACTCTGGCAGCCGACGAACGCCCCGTTGGTGGTCTAGGCATCTATCTCTGCAAGAATATGATGGACAGTATCAGTTATCAGTATGAGAAAGGAAACAATGTGTTGGTTATGAAGAAGAGGGTTTAGAGTTGGACTGTCGTCTTGTAGCAGCCGAAAACAAAAAGCTTCCAGCCTCAGAACTACTGAGCTGATAGCTAATGAAGCCTACATTTGGAAGTTTACTTTTGAACAATTACTTATAAATATGATAGTTACCATAAACAAACAAAACGAAAAGACATTGGTGTCGCTTGATGGTCGCATCGACAGCACCAATGCCGAGCAATTCCAGCAAGACATTGCCCCGCTTATGGAAGGTGATAACCCAGACATAGATATCAATTGTGTCGACATGACTTATACCTCTTCGCAGGGACTCCGTTTGTTTCTCTTGTTGCAAAGAAGCGTTATGGCGCGTAAGGGAAAGATGGTGTTGCGCAATATGAACCCACGTGTGAAAGAAGTCTTCGACATCACGGGCTTTTCCAATATCATTACCATCATCTAAGACAGCTGACGCCATGATGCTTGATTTGCATAGTGAGATGATTCTTGATGAGTACCGAGAAAAACTTCCTATTTATGAGAGGTTTAAGACTATTATTCTCAGTTTGTTACGCAATTGTATTGATGAGAATCATATCATCGTTTCAGGGTTGGAAGCTCGTGTCAAGTCTGAGCAAAGCCTTGCTGGAAAACTGGAACTGAAAGGCTATAAATACCACACTTTAGAGGACATCACCGATATTGTTGGTGCACGTATCATCACTTATTACAGCGATGAGGTCGATATCATATCCGCCTTGGTCGAGAAATTGTTTGAAATTGACTGGGACAATTCCGTCGACAAGCGCAAGATGCTTGAAATCGACCGTTTCGGTTATTTGTCGCTCCACTATGTATGCCGCATTCCCGAGACTCTGTACAAAGGCCCCGAAACACCGCAACTCAACCAAATACGTTTTGAGTTGCAGATGCGTAGTACGTTGCAGCATGTTTGGGCCAATATGTACCACGACATTGGTTACAAAAGCGATGTGGAAATTCCTGTTGAATACCAGCGCAATATGATTCGCCTTGCAGGGATGCTGGAACTGGCCGACGAGCAGTTCAGCCATATCCGCAAAGAAATCAACGGCTACCGTCGGACAGTACAGTCGATGGTGGCCAACGGCAACTTCGATGAAGTGCCGCTCAATGGCGATACTTTCCGTAGTTTCCTCAAGTTGAGGCCCTTCAAGAAACTTGCCGATAAAATCGCAGCCATCAACCAAGGAGAGGTTTATGAGGACAACCTTATGCCTTATTACAAAATACTGTTGCACATGAATATGAAGACCATAGGCGACATTGTCAGGATGTGCAACGAGTATAGCGAGAGTGCCTATCAATTGGCACTTCTTCAGTTGGCAGGCACGGGACTGGACATCGTAACATATTCGGTGGCTGTCCAAAACCTATGTATCGTTTTCATCCTTAAGAAAGGCTATGGCGAAGCCGGTTTGGTGCGTCTGTTTGACGCACTCTATGGCGAAAACAATTACCATCAGCAACGTGCCAAACGCATCTATGAGCAAGCCCGCAAAATCAATTTAGTATAAAGATAGATTGAGTGAATTTGAATCGCTCAAGACCCAGGCTTATCAAACTATGGCTTAAGTTGATAACAATGTCAACTTCAATAAAGCTTATATTCTTGACTTTATGTAAAAGTTCTTACAGTCAAAACAAATCGGAAAACAAATAAGTAAATGAGCAAATTTAGTTTACATAAAAGATGCGAGACTACGAAACTACGATACATAGGCTTGTCTCGAAGTCCCGAAGTCCCGTTTCCCGAAGTCAAAGCAAAGGATAATGCAGTTTACTTTTGAACAGTTACTTACAAAAACATAATAAACTTATGAATAATCCATTGGAAACCAGGTTTTTCGACAAGGCAGTTGGGTTTGCTGTTGAAGCCCATCAGGATACCGAGCGTCGTGGCAAAGGTTACCCTTACATCATTCATCCAATGGAGGCCGCCAGTATCGTGGCCACCATTACCAACGACCAAGAAATGTTAGCTGCGGCCGTCTTGCACGACACCGTAGAGGACACAGACGTGACCATTGAACAGATTCGAGAACTCTTTGGCGATAGGGTGGCTGAACTCGTCCAAAATGAAACCGCTCCCTCAGACGATGGTTTGACCTGGCGAGAGAAAAAAACGGCACAAATCAAGCAATTGGCTAGAGCTCCCTACGACAGCAAGGTTGTTGCACTTGGTGACAAACTCTCCAATATGCGTGGAATCGCTTTGGATTACCGCAAGGTCGGTGACAGGGTTTGGAATCTGTTTCATGCCCCGAATGGGAAAGCGGATGTGGAATGGTATTATCGTTCGTTGGGAGAAACCTTGTCGGAATTAAAGGAAGAGCTTGCCTATCAGGAGTTTATTTCTTTGCTTAATGAGGTGTTCGGATAAAAGTTGTTAGCGTATTAATAGGTTTTGGCAGGTTCCTAAATATGTCATTCCGTGCGAAAAAAGACCTGAAAACCGTATCCAATAGATTCTTTTCTTTCGCACAGGCCTACGTGGGAATGACATAGAAGACTGACAATCAATACATCAAATACTTCGCTCTAATGGCTTTGAAAGCCTCAAGTTCGTTCTTCCATGAAGCACGGATTTCATCAGCGGTTTTGCCATTCTCGATGTCTCGCTGCAATTGCTTGTCGCCCGAGAGCAGGCGAAAGTAATCTTTGAAATAACCTTTGTCTTTCAGCTGTTGATAGGCTTCGATGATCCATTCCAGATGGAGTTGATTTTCGTTATGCAAGTAATCATGGGCGAATTCCACGAGGTTCTCGCCACGGCAACGTTGACCTTCCAATAAAGGCTTGGAAGCACCATTAGTGCTTTTCGGCGTGAAGGTGTAACTGCCTCGTATGTCGGGATGACCATAGATTTGGAAAGGCGTTTCCGTTCCACGCCCTACACTGACATTTGTACCCTCGAAGAAGCAAAGGGTAGGATAGAGGTATACCGATTCCCAGTTGGGCAGATTGGGTGAAGGCTTCATAGGCAACTCGTATATGGCATAGCGATTGTAATTATGAATAGGTATCACGGTCAGGTCGCAGCGGATACTATTTTTTAGCCAGCCTTCGCCATTCACCATCTTGGCATATTCTCCGATGGTCATGCCATAGACGACTGGCACTTGGTGCATCCCGACAAAGGACTTGTTTTCAGGTTTCAAAACAGGGCCGTCCACATAAAAACCATTTGGGTTCGGACGGTCAAGAACAATGACGGGAATGTTATTTTCGGCAGCAGCTTCCATCACATAGCTCATGGTAGAGATATAGGTGTAGAAACGCACGCCAACATCTTGCAAATCAAATAAGATTACATCGACACCATGCAACATTTCGGGCGTGGGCTTTTTGTTTTTGCCATAAAGCGAGACAATGGGCAAGCCTGTTTTTTCGTCTTTGCTGCTGTTCACTTTTGCACCTGCGTCGGCAGTGCCACGGAAGCCGTGCTCTGGCGTATAGATTTTCCGCACGTCGATGTCCAACGACAGCAAAGTGTCCACCAAATGCGTTTCGCCGATGATGCTGGTTTGGTTGCCGACTATGCCTACTCGCTTGCCTTCAATAAGCGGGAGATAGTCTTCAAGTTGCATGGCGGCACTGACATAGTGGTCATTATTGATAAAAACGAGAGAAGCATCTTCTTTGATGGGAGTCTGTGTCGCTTCGATGTCTGCTTTTTGAATCTGGGCATGGCATTGCGGAAGCAGAGTACAAAAGAGCAGAGCAATGGCAAAGATTTGTCGTTTCATTTCGGTTTTATTTTTACTTTTGCAAAATTATTGAAAATCCTGCAAATGTCGGGCCCAAAATTCATAGCAGATCGAATTTTTTCGCTTTCGAAGGAAAATTTGTCTTCGACGGTGATGCGTTTGGCCGTCACAAGCGTGGCTTTGGCCATCATCGTGATGCTGATAGCGTGGGCGGTAGTGGTGGGGTTCAAGAACCAGATTCGAGACAAGGTGGTTGGCTTTGTGGCACCGATTCATGTGCAGTCGTTGGACAAGAACGAGTCGGTGGAGGAGACACCTTTCGTTTTGGATTCGATGATTATCAGCAGGTTAAATGCCATTGAGGGTGTCAGCCATTATCAGCAGGTGGCCAATAAGGCTGGCATGATCAAGACTGACGACGAGATTCAAGGTGTGGTGCTGAAAGGTGTGGACGAGAATTATGATTGGACATATTTCAGCAACTGCCTCGTAGAAGGTGCAACACCTGAGTATCATTCCGGTGAACGTTCCAATGAGGTGCTGGTTTCCAAAGATATTGCCAATAAAATGTTGCTCAATGTAGGTGACGATGTGCGCGTGTGGTTCATCGACAAGGACAATCAAGCAAGAGGACGAAAGTTTACGGTGAAAGGCATTTTCGAAACCGGACTATATGAGTTTGACGAACGCTATGTCTTCGCCGATCTCAACCAAATCCGGAAGCTGAACGGTTGGGAGGACAACGAGGCTGGATTGCTTGAAATCTCTTTGGATAAGGATGCCGATGTGAGCCAAGTCAACGAGAAAATATACTATGCTCTGCCTTCCGAACTAGCATCCTATACTGCCCGTCAGAGCAACCCCCAAATCTTCGACTGGCTCGATTTGCTTGATACCAATGTTTGGCTTATTATGGCCTTGATGCTGCTTGTAGCAGGCATTACGGTCATAAGTATGTTGCTGATTATCATTATTGAACGTACTTCTACAATCGGATTATTGAAAGCTATGGGTGCCAGCAACAAATTCGTACGCGAGGT
>JAEEGJ010018653.1_pt1 | contig 15448 bp, 8 predicted proteins | sample 8958761 | NCBI WGS metagenome assembly JAEEGJ01 (sample SAMN16246546, study PRJNA631951) | gut metagenome | biome: gut microbiome; feature: rumen; material: RS-attached | host: Bos | place: Iran: Karaj | collected 2018-10 | reverse complement strand
GTTGTCCTTGCTATACAGAAAAGAATCTTGAACGAAAAAGCCCGGTTTCACAGATGAGCCGTTCATGTCTTTAATTTTCTCCATAATGTCAATTAATCCATTATAAATATACAACTAAATGTTTTTTTAGAGCCAAAATTTTTTCGCATATATAAAAAATTCAGCGCTCAACCATGGACTTTTCAAGCAAAATATGTGCCACAAGGCGTAAGCTCGGCTATTTGAGCCTTATGGATGCTGACGCTTTTGTTTTGGCGACTTCAGATGGAAGTTGCGGCGGCACCATGTTCCCAATGCTTTTCGCCGAGTAGTTTGACATCGAACGTTCAGGAAGGTGTTTCCAGTAGCGTACCGGCAGGCAACGTCGAAGAAGGCGCGGGTTGAGCCGCTCCTTGATCGCCATCGTGTCGTAGTAAGACTTCCACATGCGTGTGAATTCATCTGGAGGGGCGTGCGCTGAAATGTAACTCGGGTCGGGAACCGTTACAAAATGTGTTCGGTAATTTTCGTAATAGACGCCAAAGCCTCGTTTGACATCGATAATCGCCCATGTGCCGTTGGGGTAACGGCACCGGAAATGCCCGACAATCATTTCGAGAATGTCGTACTTCGGCTCGATTTCGGCGATGTACATGCCATCGGGAGCTTTGTTGAAACGTACCATTCCATACATGTTGTCCATTTCGCGACGTACGGAACGCGCGATGGTGATGAGCGGAATCATTTCGAGACTTGACGGATTGCGACCGTAATTCGGGTCTAGCCCCGCAAAAAGCTTGCGCAGGTACGCAAGAATGTTCATCTCAATGTTCGCGTCTTCGGAACGGAAACACGTTTCGAGTAAATTCAATACGTCCTTGCTTGCGGCTTTGGTAATAGCTCGTTTGAGGCGGTTGGCGGAATCTTCGGATGTTTCAATGTGGAAGGGTTGCGCGAAAAGGTCTGTCGCTGCTTCATGTTCGGCTTCGTACGTGCGTTTGGCGACAAAGCAAGAAACATCGAGATGCTGACGGTAAATCTCGAAAACGGCACTCAAGAAGCCGTCGAAAGTAGAATCGTAATGAATGGCGAGGGACATAATTTTGATGCGAAACTTAACTGGATCCTTCACGCTTTCGCGTTCAGGATGACGAGATGAGAATGGTTAGTTGTTTGCGACCGACAAAGCGTTAGTGGATGGTGCGACTTTTAGCGGTGGCAGTGCGGCGGGCATGGTGTCAAATAGATCGAGTTGATCGTTCTTGGGTTTGCCTGCTATGAGCAAGGGACGAATCATCTCGGGATAAAGTTTGTGTAGTTCTCGCGGCACGTCGCTATCGTAGATGAAGTATTTCGCGCGCTTGAGCACCACCCCCATTTTCTTCAAATGCTCGAGCCTGATTTTAGAATAACGCCTTCCGCTGACAATGAGCTGTGCAGACCTCACGCCAATGCCTGGCACGCGCAAAATCATCTCGTAATCGGCAGTCTGCAAATCGACTGGGAAACATTCTGGATGGCGGAGAGCCCACATCACTTTCGGATCCAAATCTGGGTCCAGGAAGGGATTTTTCTCGTCGAGAATCTCGTTGTACTCGAACTTGTAAAAGCGCATGAGCCAGTCGGCCTGATAAAGCCGGTGTTCGCGTAAAAGCGGCGGTTTTGTGGTGATTACAGGCAAGCGTTTGTCCGCGTTTATGGGTACATACCCCGAAAAATAAACACGCTTCATTTGCTGTTGCTTGTAAAATCCTGCCGAAAGCGTCAAAATCTGGAAGTCGGTCTCCCCCGACGCTCCGACAATCATTTGCGTACTCTGCCCTGCTGGCAAGAACTTCGGAGAATACTTGGACTTGTCCGTTTTGTATTCAAGCTTGCGTTCTGCCAAAAAATTCATCGGGCGGTAAATGGATGCAAAATTCTTTTCGGGTGCGAGGTATTGCAACTGCTTGTCCGAAGGGATTTCAATATTCACGCTGCTGCGGTCGGCATAAAGCCCCGCTTCAAACAAAAGTCTAGAACTTGCGCCAGGAATCGCCTTTAAATGGATGTAACCGCCAAAATGGTGTACCAAACGCAATTCCTTAGCCACCTTAATTAACAGTTCCATCGTGTAATCTGGTGTGCCAATCACAGCTGAGCTCAAAAAAAGCCCTTCAATGTAATTACGGCGGTAAAATTCCAACGTGAGGTTAATGAGTTCTTTGGGAGTAAAAGTCGCTCGCGGGATATCGTTACTGCGACGGTTCACGCAATAAGCACAATCGTACTTGCAGGCGTTACTGAACAGCACTTTCAATAGCGAAATGCAGCGCCCATCGGCGCTCCATGTGTGGCAAATGCCCGAGCTATGCCCGCACCCCATTCCGCCTTTTGGCGAATTGCGCTTGGAACCGCTCGACGAGCATGAAACATCGTACTTGGCGGCATCGCCTAGAATGTTCAGTTTATCGCGTAAATCCATTTTTGCCCATCGTTTTTAACGATACACTTGTTTACTTGCCTTTTTGTTCACTAAATATAATATTAACTGCACAAAAAAGCAAGTGTTGTTTTCTAAACACAATTGCTTGTGTACCCAAACAAAATAAAGTATATTGAAGTGGGTTTTATAGAGGATTTCCAAACGTAGATAACATGGTGTTGCATAATAGTTTCGTCAAGGCATCCGCTCTTGGGCTTGCCGTAGCCAGCACATCTTTGTTTGCAAAGGCGACCGACTCGCCGAATCTGTATCAACAGAATGACTGGTTTGCCGAATTTGGTGGCAACACTGCGATGTATGTGAACCCGGCTGGTATTTCTGAAACGGAACAGCTCGAATTCAGTGCTGCAATCTTTAGCACCACCAGTGGCGAAAGTCAGGAATACTTCAGCTTGACGTACCCGATCGACTACAAGCACACTTTGGGCTTTTCTTTTTTTGAAAATGACGCCCCCATTAAAGGTGGCAACTCTTACAGCGAAATTGCAGCTCAGTTCGGTTACGCGTACAGACTTTTTCACTTGCTCTCTCTTGGCGTCAACCTCGATGTACTTTACATCAACCAGTTTGATAAAAACTATCAGCTCAAGGTTGATGCTGATGTGGGCGTGAGTTGGAACCCGCTTGCATCTTCAAAGTATGGTTACTTGCTCATCGGCGTTGCCGTGCAGAACCTCATAGCTCCGGTTATCGACGAAGCAGATGATGCTTACAAAATTCCGACGAATTTGAACCTCTCTTTGTTCTATCGCGGATTCAATCGCCTCCTCGAACTCAAGGCGGAATTCTCTGTGTTGGACCTCATCCGCGATTCTAAGGATGGTGGCAAGGGGTGCGACTTCGAAATGAATTTTTCCTTGACCTATTATCTTTTTTCGCACCTCGGTATTCGCGCTCGATTTACGAAGGAAGGCAACCCGGTTCTCGGCGCTACTGTTAATTTCAAGGACTTGAGCATCTTCCGTTACCTTGCTCTTAACTTCGAAATGTCTCATGACGACCTTTGGGCTAAAAAGAACCGCGGCTTTGTGTGGGCAGCCAAGCTCACGACTCGATTCGGTGATACTCGCGAAGAGAAGGTCGGCGAAGAACGTTATCGCCGTTTGAAAATGGAGCCTGAAAACGACTATCAAGCAGCGAAGAGTCTCTACTTGAACCGTCATTTTTTGGAAGCTGCTTACGCCTTCGGTGAGATTCAGACCAAGTACCCGACATTCCACCTTGTGGACCTGGCTGCTTTTTACGAGGCAAAGTCCTTTGAAAACCTCCGTATGCACAAGGCTGCTAGGGAAATTTACCGAGACGCCATCAAGCGCTATCCGCAGAGTAACCTACTTGCCAAGTATCACTTTCAGTTGATGAACATGGACTATAAGGAAGGCAAGTACACTGAAGCTTTGAACAAGTTCCAGATTTTCGCCCAGAAGTTCGGCAAAAGCAACGCGAAGGCTGACGCTGACTACGTTGCAGGTCAGATCAAGTTCGAACAGGGCCTCTATCAAGAATCCATTGACCTGCACGCATCCATCCCTCCGGGTAACGCGAACTACCTCTACGCCCGTTACACCATGGGTATCGCTTACAGCGGTCTCTACAAGTTCGACGAAGCCGAAAACTGCTTCCGCGCTATTATGGAACAGCCGGTTTCCAACAAGTCCGAACGCGACATCCAGAATGCAGCCAAGGTCAAGCTCGGCCACATTTTCTCCTCTGCTGAAAAGCCGGATCTCGCAGCTGCCGCTCAGATGTACGGTCTGGTTCAAAAGGAATCTCCGGTGTTTGACGAAGCTATGCTTGGTATTGCATGGGCATTTCTTAAGGTTTACAAGATAGATGAAGCAATCAAATATGCCAAGTGGATTATCAACAACCTTCCGAAATCCTTCATCGTGTCCGAAGCTTACCTCATAATCGGTTACTGCTACTTCATGAAGAAAGATTACAAGAACGCTTTCGACGCCTTGATTCAGACTGAAAAGCTCACGGAACAGCCGTTTGTGTCCGTAGCTTCTCGTGATAGCGCTCGTCTGGCTTATGATGCAATGCAGAGCCAGCTCGACTCCGTCCAAGTTTTTGCCTTGGATCTTGCAAACCAGTTACCGACGCCGCGTGTGGAAAGCAAGCGTAAAGCATTTCGCTCGACTTTCGACAAGGTTTACAAGGTTATTGAAGATTATGCAACGTTTATGCAGAGGGTAATCGAGAGTGATCGCTTTGAATCTAACCGCAAGCGTATTTTGGATGATGCTGGCTTTACATTGAGTCCTCCTCGAGTACATCCTGGGCCTATGCGTTCCTATAATAAGCCCGATTTTGATTACAGTGAATTAGAAGATGATTTGTAGCATACTCATCCGCAAAGTCTGCGGGCTATTTACGGCAAAGTTTGCAAAAGAGAATCCAGACGTTTCGTCATTTGAATAGCCCCTTCGTGGGCTAGATGGTTGCTGTCAAAAGCCATGTCGTCGGTGTAGTCGTGCTCCCCCATCTTATTTTCGTCCATAAGGACAAAGTTGGGGTGCTCATCGTGTAAATCGGCGAGTTCCTTGATAAGCGCGGGAGCCTTGCTCCTCTGTATTCCGTGGAATCCGAGTGCACCGGTATTTTTGTATGCGGGGTTCTGCGGGAAGATGACGCCAATGACGTAAATTTCTCGTGCTTCACATTCTTCAATAATCGTTTTCAATAAATTAAAGTTGTCGTAATAAAGGTTGGAATAGCGATTCAGCCACAAACTATCTGTCCAAATTTTAGGATCACCCCACCCTGCAGCTTCAAGTTGTTCGTAACCCATGGTATTCAATAGCGGTTCAAACTTGGAATATCCTGGAGAATTTCTCGTGTATTCAGCAAGCTTGCTCGGAACAGAATCCTTCCAATAATTATGGTTCTCGTCATAGGCGTAGCCGGGATAATTGCGGTGGTTGTTTAACAAGAAGCTGTTGGGCGCCGTATTGAACCAGATATCCATATCAATGGAAATGACGATGTATTTGAGGTGGCTGACATGCGACAGAACGTAGTTCTCAAAAATGAAATTTGCACAATAGAGCATGCTGTTTGAATTTGCCATATTGAGCGCCTTAAATTTTTGATTGAAAAGCGAGGGGATAACGCCATGAAGCGCACGCGACGATCCGAGAATGACTGTGTTTAGCGAGTCGTATTGATGCCAAAGCAAATCAATTTTATAGCGCCACTTGACGGCTATTTCAGACGTACCCGGGACAAAGTAAATTCCCGCACTGTCCGGATCCAATTGGAACGTATCTTTAGGAAGTGTATCGTTTTTAACGGTGTCTTTTTTAACAGTATCTTTGGGGATGGAGTCCTTAGGAATGGTATCTTGGGGAATGGAATCCTTTTTTACGGTATCTTGCGGAATAGTGTCCTTCGGCGCTTTGAAGACTTTTTTTACCCATAAATTGGGGTGCCAGAGTTCATCGCCTTCGGCAAGTTCCAAAATGCTATTGTCGGTAGGGTTTGCAAGCACGATTTTCGTGTGGGCTCCGTTTAAATTAACAAGAGTCGCTACGATGTTGGAACGTTCCCCATCAGTCGCCCATTCGCTATGATCGAAAGTATAGCCATCAGGAGATTTGACGCTCTGCAACAATTTGCCATTGCTGTCGGCGATAAGGATGCGTTCGTGCGTGGCATACGGAGTTCCGACAAAATCTGTTCCGGTTTTCCCCGCAAAATCAAGGAATGCGGTGCGCTTGCTACCGTCTTGTGCTAGGGACGCATTGCAAGCTTGTTCGTTATTGTACCATATAGCAGAGTTCGATTTTTGTGTAATGTCAGAACCAGAATCCGCAAAGAGGGCACGCAACAATCTTGCACCTGTAACAGCGAGTTTGTTGTCTTCGCTAACGCCGCCGTGATAAGCTCCGTCGAAAAGTTTTTTTGGGACGCCAAATTTGCCATTTGCGAATTTGACTTGCCATGTGCTTGTCGCTGCAAATGCGGCTTCGTCTTTGTTGTTGCCAGCATCCGTGACGTAAACGATAACCGTGTCGCCGTTTACAACGCGCCAACGCGGGATAGCAGCGCTTGGAACATCGAGCTTTACAAGATTTGAACCGTTTGCGTTCAGGTCGCGAACGTAAAGGCGGGATTCTCCAGCAATACCTTCAAATCGAGTGCAGAATGCTACATGTTTTCCGTCAGGCGAAATATCGGGATGGTAAACTTCCAAAGTGTCTTCAATTTCTGTAACGGATAACGTTCCGTCATTGTAATTGATGTAAGCAAGATTCCCGCTAATGTCGTTTCTGAAAGCGAGAATCATGTTGTACGTTCCCGTATAAGATTTTAAGGCTGTTGCGCTTGCAAGCGGAGAGACTATGCTCTGTTGCACCTTGCCATTATCATCAAGCCATGTCGGAGATGGAATTTTTCCAAAAGCGAGTCGGAACCCAATTCGTTCTGCATGAGATGAAGATTCTACGGTGTAATCATCGCCACGGGAAACTAGATTTATTTCTGATGCACGGTCTGAATAATATCCGCCTTTTAAAACTCTTTCCCCAACAGCGCCACCATCTGGAGCACCGACATAATTTGTAACAGTCGTGTCGCGGAACGTTCCAGCCCAGTCGTTCACCCACTCTTTTACATTTCCTGCCAAGTCGCAAAATCCTAAAGAATCCTTCCCTGCAGTACAGACGGGGTGCGCATGAAATTCGGAATTGTCAGAATTCCAGCTTTTTTCTTTGGGATTCCAGCTTTGTGATGCTGCGAGAACCCACTCTGCTTCTGTCGGGAGTCGGAAAGCATCGGCATCAGGATGGAACGCAAAACCTTCTAGATTTGTGCAATGGCCTTCGCTATCGTATGTTGCTTTTGAGTACGTGTAAGCAGTATCATGATTTAGTTCTACGCTCTTGGCATTCGCATAAAGAACGGCGTCGAAATAAGTAACATTGGCTAACGGCAGCTCATCGTTTGCGCATTCGCCAAAGTCTTTCACCTTGCCTTTTTTTGCGAGAATTCGATAGCTCCCACAAGTAACTTCGTGAACATCTAAATAAAATTCATAATCGAGATGGACTTTCATGGCAGGGCGTTCAGCAACCCTGAACGTAGATTCGTTACTCCCCAAAACCAGATCACCGCCTTTGATGACCTGCATGCCCTCCATTATTTCAGGTTCGGGTTCGACGTCGGGTACAATATCGTTGGACGAGCTACTGCTATTGCTACAAGCTCCCCATAATATTGATGTAATTAACAAAAAAAGCCAAATTTTCATGAAAAACACGCTATACGAGCTTACTTTTCTACGTCAAAATTATGAATTGTAAAGATTTTTGTCAAATAAAGCCCAAGTTGGTTACGAATGGCTTAGTTCAAACGCTTTTTTACATCCTGTTTTTACACTTTCTGTAAATTAACATTCTTTTTTCCAAAATTTGAAAAACATCGTTTTTTGTAAAGGGGGCTAGAAACCCGCAAATTACACATTTTTCGCATAAAATCATTCAAATTCCATTTTGGCACGCTTTTTGCAAATAGGGCAGCGAAAAACAAAAAACAATAAGGAGTTTGCCAAATGAGCAACGCATATAGATTAAAAGCAATCAAGGAAATCGCGAGCGAAGCCGCCGGCGCAAATATGGCCGCAGCCCCCGCAAACATCGACTTTTATGGTGAAGACGTTTTCAACGCCGACGCCATGCGCACTTACCTGCCGAAAGACATCTGCAAAAAGCTTTTCGCAACCATCGACGATGGCGCACCGCTCGATCCGAGCATCGCTGGCGAAGTTGCACACGGCATGAAAAAGTGGGCCCTTGATCGCGGCGCTACTCACTTTACTCACTGGTTCCAGCCTCTTACCGGTTCCACTGCCGAAAAGCACGACTCTTTCTTGGAACCCGAAGGCGACAAGGCTATTCTCGCTTTCAGCGGCAAGAACTTGATCGTCGGCGAACCGGACGCATCTTCTTTCCCGAGCGGTGGTCTCCGTTCTACTTTCGAAGCTCGTGGTTACACCGCTTGGGACCCGACTTCCCCGGCATTCATCAAGCGCCACGGTAACGGTGCAACGCTCTGCATCCCGACTGCATTCTGTAGCTACACTGGTGAAGCTCTCGACAAGAAGACTCCGCTTCTCCGTTCTATCCAGGCTTTGCAGAAATCCGCCGACCGCCTCATGGGCCTCTTCGGTGTCGCTCCGCAGAAGGTCACCGTCACGCTCGGTGCCGAACAGGAATACTTCCTCGTCGACAAGCGTTTCTACCTCCAGCGTCCGGACCTCTACCAGGCTGGCCGCACCCTGTTCGGTGCAGCTCCGGCAAAGCACCAGCAGATGGAAGACCACTACTTCGGTAGCATTCCGTCCCGCATTTTGAACTTCATGAACGATGTGGAAAAGGAACTCTGGAAGCTCGGCATTCCGGCTAAGACCCGCCACAACGAAGTCGCTCCGGCTCAGTTCGAACTTGCTCCGATGTTCGAAGAAGTGAACCTCGCTTGCGACCACAACATGCAGATTATGGAAGTCCTCCGTCAGGTCGCTGACCGCCACGGACTCGTCTGCCTCCTCCACGAAAAACCGTTTGCTGGCATCAACGGTTCTGGTAAGCACAACAACTGGTCTGTGAACTACGGTAAGACCAACCTCTTGAACCCGGGCAAGGACCCGCACCAGAACGCCATCTTCCTTACTACGCTCTGCGCTGTGATTTACGCTGTCGATACTCACGCTGACCTGCTCCGTATGGCTGTGGCAAGCGCTGGTAACGACCACCGCCTCGGCGCAAACGAAGCTCCTCCGGCAATCATCTCCATGTACCTCGGCGACCAGCTTGCTGACGTCGTCGACCAGCTCGAAAAGGGTGATCCGAAGTCCAGCAAGCAGGCTGGCGCTCTCAAGCTCGGTTCCGATACTCTCCCGCCGCTCCCGCGTGACGCTACGGACCGTAACCGTACTTCTCCGTTCGCATTCACTGGTAACAAGTTCGAATTCCGTGCACCGGGTTCTAGCCAGAGCTGCTCTGAACCGAACGTTATCCTCAACACGATCGTTGCAGAAGCATTCGACATCATTGCAGACAAGCTTGCCAACGTTCCTGCAGACAAGTTCCACGAAGAACTTCAGAACCTTCTCCAGAAGATCGTTAAGGAACACAAGCGCGTTATCTTCAACGGCAACGGCTATACCGACGAATGGGTTGAAGAAGCTGCAAAGCGCGGCCTCCCGAACACCCGCACTACCATGGAAGCCCTCCAGGCGCTTACCAAGAAAGAAAACGTCGCCCTCTTCGAAAAGTACGGCGTGTTCAACAAGCGCGAACTCGATTCCCGCTACGAAGTCAACATGGAAGACTACCACAAGAAGATTCACATCGAAGGTGAAATCGCTCGCGACATGGCTAAGGACATCATCCTCCCGCAGGCCATCGAAGCTTACTCCGCTGCTCTCAAGGCAAACGAAATGGCTCTGAACCAGGGCTTCCCGGCTCTCGATTCTTACGCCAAGCCGCTTGGCGAAGGCATCAAGAAGTTGCTCGCTGCTATCGAAGTGATGGAAAAGGCTCTCGCCTCCAAGCACGAAGATATCTTGAACGGTATGCTCGACCTCCGCTTGGTTGTGGACTCTCTCGAAAAGATTGTTCCGGACGAAAAGTGGCCGCTTCCGAAATATCGTGAGATGCTTTTCATTTATTAATGAAAAGCATCAGCCGTGCGTCGAAGGTGCACGGCTCAATGTCACTTCATCTACTAGTTGCTAGTTGAAATGCGCGACACTCGTAAAACGATTTAAGCACATCAAACCGAAGACAAAATCACTCGTCGAAAGGCGGGTGATTTTTTTTGATAAACCTCTTTTTGTTGTAAAAACTTACATCGGGATTTTGTCTAAACCACTATAAAAAGTGGCAAAATGAAAATATAATTGTTGCCATGAAATCAACAAAACTTTGCGCATTCTCTCTTTCCTTGCTGTTCAGTGCCGCCATGGCAACTGCAGCTGATACCGCAGGTAATTTCTTTGATGAAAACGGCGCTTACTATGGCCCGGACTGCGAAAAAGATGGTTCCCAGTTTAACGGTGCGTACTACACCGGCAACTACGAAAGCCCGTTCAAAACCTACTTGGGCAAGACCGACGCAGAAATCAAAGAAAAAATGGATGCGATGTGGGAACACTATTTTAAGGGCGACAACAATTCCAAGGTGTTCTTCGACAAAGGAAACGAAGGTTACATCAAGGATATCAATAATAATGACATTCGCTCCGAAGGTATGTCTTACGGCATGATGATTGCTGTGCAGACCGGCCACAAAGAAGAATTCGACAAGCTCTGGAACTGGGCTAAGGCTCACATGTGGCACAAGGGCGGTGACTGGGACGGTTACTTCGCTTGGCAGCGCAGAGAAGACGGCACGGGTGACGACAACTGCGCACCTGATGGCGAAATGTACTTTATGATGTCTCTCTTGTTCGCAGCAAACCGCTGGGACGATGATCAATACAGAAAAGACGCTCTGTACATCATGGACAAGATGTGGAACAACCCAAGCCACAAGCTCTTTAACCAGGGCAACTACATTATCGTGTTCCAGCCGCTCGGCAACGGAAACGATTTCTCTGACCCGTCATATGACTTGCCTGCTTACTTGGAACTTTTCTCCCGCTGGGCAGAAAAGGATACTGACAAGTGGAAAAAGGCTGTTACCGCTGCACGCGATCACCTTTACAAGTCTTCTAACTCGAGCTCTGGCTTGTTTGCCGACTACAGCTCCTTCAATGGTCAGCCGCAGTCCTATTCTTACAACTCCAATTCCACCAAGTACATGTACGACGCCATGCGTTGCGCTATGAACTTCGGTATGGACTATTACCTGTTCGGTGCTGACTCTACCAGAGAAATTGAAATGGCAAATCGCATCATCAATTTCTTTGAAAAGGACGGCTATCAGCACGCTCGCTTTAACTGGGACGGCTCCAATCCGCAAGAACAGTACACGCAGGGCGAAGCCGGTGCAAACGCTGTTGCCGCAATCGCTTTGAGAAGCACTGCTGATTCTGAAGAAAAGATCAAGAAGAATCTCCAGAACGCTTGGGACACGAAGTTCATGACCGGTCAGTACCGCTACTATGATGGCTTGGTCCACTACCTCGCCATGCTCCACTTGAGCGGTAACTTCAAGATTTGGAAGCCGAAGCCGACCGTCGAAGAAAAGTCTGTCGAAGCAAGCGAATACTGTGGCGTGAAGATTGAAAAGGATACCACGTTCTACGCTTTCGAATCTTGCAAGCTTTACAAGGTTAGCGCAAAGCCGGAAACCATCGCCATTGGGTCCAAGATTAAGTTGAACAACGCTGTGAGAGTTTGGTCTACCAATAGCGCCATCGTTATTGAAAACGCTGTGGTTGGCACCAAGTTCGCTGTTACGGATCTCAATGGTCGCGTGCTCAAGTCTGCAAAGACAAGCTCCGCCATGCAAGAAGTCCGCATCAATAGCAGAGGCAACTTCCTCGTCATCGTTGGCGATAAGACCTACAAGGTTGTGAAGTAATAAGACATAGAGATTCCTGCTTTGTGTCGGGATCTATAAATGGGCGTGCAGAAATGCGCGCTCTTTTTTTGTAAGTTATGATTACATAAAATGTAAAACAAAATTGAAAAATTTACATTTTATGTAAAATATTTTCGTGTAGAGTTTGCGTCCGTTATCGGAAAATTCGCAAAAATCGCCATATCTACACTTTTGGCACGCCTTTTGCTTATAGCGACAAAAAGAATTACAATTTGTGTAAATTAGGAAAATTAAAATGGCATTACAGCATAGATACAACGGAAAGACTAAATTTATTATCGTCACCGGAGGCGTCATCTCCGGACTCGGCAAAGGGGTAGCGGCAGCGTCCATCGGGGCGCTGCTTTCTGCTAGAATGAAGGTGGTTCCGGTCAAGTGTGATGGTTACCTCAACACAGATCCGGGCACGATGAACCCGACCGAACATGGTGAAGTTTTTGTTTTGGATGACGGTGGCGAATGCGACATGGACTTCGGCCACTACGAACGCTTTTTGAACGTGACCGCCAAGAAAGATTGGAGCCTCACGATGGGCCGCATCTTTAAGATGATCCTCGAGAAGGAACGTCGCGGTGACTATCTTGGTCATACAGTGCAGTTCATCCCGCACGTGACCGACCTTATCAAGGAACAGTTCTACAGAATTGCAAATCAGGAAAAAGCCGATGTGTTGTTGATTGAAATCGGCGGTACCGTGGGTGACCTTGAAAACCAGTTCTACATCGAAGCCGCCCGCCAGTTGAGCCATGAAGTCGGCGACCACAACGCCATTTTCGTACACCTCACCTACGTCCCGATTCCGTCTGGCGTGAACGAACAGAAATCCAAGCCCACACAGATGTCTGTGCGTGACTTGAACAAGCTCGGCATTTACCCGGAAATTGTCATCGGCCGTTGCGAAGAATATATCAAGCCGCACCTCAAGGCAAAAATCGGTTTGTTCTGCAACCTGCCAGCTGACCACATCATCTCTGGCATTGACGTGAAGCACGTTTACGAATGCCCGCTCGTTTACGATGCCGAAGGCATTCCCGAGATTCTTTCCAAGACGCTAGGCATTTACGCCCCGCCGAAACTTGATCAATGGAGCAAGCTCGTGGACGCCCTCAAGCGCAATTCAGTGAATCCGCGCAAGACGCTTACCGTTGCCATTTGCGGCAAGTACCTTGCTCTCGAAGATTCTTACGCATCCGTCGTCGAAGCGATTACGCACGCCTCCGCCCATTTGGATTTGCATGCCAACATCCGCTGGGTCGATACGGAGAAAATTGAAAATGGTACAGTCTCTGTCGAAACGGCTCTCAAGGGAATCGATGCTGTCATCGTTCCGGGCGGATTCGGTAGCCGCGGTATCGAAGGCAAGATTCAGGTCATCCGCTACGTGCGCGAAAACAAGATTCCGTTCCTTGGCATCTGCTACGGTATGCAGCTCTCCGTCGTAGAATTTGCACGCCACGTCTGCGGCATGAAGGGCGCAGGAACCATCGAAATGGAATGCGAAACGAACCACGTCGAAGTTCCGGTCATCGCATTCCTCCCCGGCCAAGAAAACATCAAGGACCTGGGTGCGACGATGCGCCTCGGCGGTCACGACGTGGTCATCAAGGAAAACAGCCTTGCTGCCCAGGTTTACGGTTCTACCGCCATCCGCGAACGCTTCCGCCACCGCTACGAAGTGAACCCGCAGTATGTCGCTCAGATTGAAAAGGGCGATCCGACCGGTGCAAATCAGCAAAAGCTCGTTTTCTCCGGAAAAGCTGCCAACGAAGACATTATGCAGATTATGGAACTCACAGACCACCCCTACTTTATGGCATGCCAGTTCCACCCTGAACTGAAGTCCTCGCTGATCCACCCGGCACCGCTCTTCCTCGGACTCCTCAAAGCCGCAGACGAGAAAAATTAAAAAGCAAAAAATCTTAAATAATGGATTGTCGCAAACCTGTCAATTTACTATAATTAGCCCCCGATGAAAAGAATGGAACTTGTCGACTTCGAACTTGCCTTCAAGGAAGCAGTTTCGGCCCACAAAAAGGTCGGTTGGGTTTCAGTTTTTTGCAAGACTATTCATTCTTTTAAGAGTTTTATTTTTAAGGCAAAGGCATTTAGCTTTTGCCTTTCTTTTTATACACAGCCTTTTAACTATAGCAACGAGTAAATCATGAACGAAAAATTTCAATGGAAAGCAAAGCGCGAGCGCAAGGCTTTTATAGCCTTGGCTGACGGAGCCGTGTTCCACGGTTACGCCTTTGGCGAAAAGAAAGACACCGTAGGCGAAGCCGTGTTCAACACCGGTATGGCTGGCTACAAGCAGATTTTGACCGACCCGTCTTACGCCGGTCAGTTCGTGGTTTTCACCACGGCCGAAGTTGGCGCTTACGCTACGAACTTTGAAAAGTCCGAATCCCGCCAGGTTTTCTTGAACGGCATTGTCGTGAACTCCCTCGACTGGGTTTCCAAGGAACTGAACGAAGAATCGCTTCATGATTACATGCTCGCCCAAAAGAAGGCAGGCATTGCAGGCGTCGATACTCGCGCCCTCACGCTCCACCTCCGCGAACATGGTGCCCAGAAGGCTTACCTTCACGTCGAAGACACGGAAATGACCGAAGCCGAAGCTATCGCAAAGGCAAAGGCTTGGGAAGGCCTCGACGGTCAGGACTACGCGAGCAAGGTGAGTGACCCGAACGGCTACGAATTCAATAACGAAGGCAAATACCACATTGTCGCTCTCGATTTCGGTATCAAGACGAACATCTTGAGAAACCTCGCTGCTCAGGACATGCGCATCATGGTGATGCCGATTGGCACGAGCTACGAAAAGATTATGGAACAAAAGCCGGATGGCGTGTTCCTCTCCAACGGCCCTGCCGACCCGAACAGCCTCCCGCAGGTTTACAACATGGTCAAGCAGCTCCTCGGCAAGATCCCTCTCATGGGTATTTGCCTTGGTAACCAGCTCCTCGGCCTTGCTCTCGGTGCTAAGGTTTCCAAGCTCAAGTTCGGCCATCACGGCTGCAACCATCCGGTCAAGAATCTCTTGACGGGCGCTGTTGAAATCACGTCGCAGAACCACAACTACGCCATTGACGAAACGTCTCTCCCCGCCGATGTCGAAGTCACGCACATCAACCTGAACGACAACACGGTCGAAGGCATCCGCCACAAAAAGTTCCCGGCATTCAGCGTGCAGTACCATCCGGAATCTGCCCCGGGTCCGAACGATTCCATGTACTTGTTCGAAGAATTTAAGAAGATGATTGAAGCTTTCAAGGGAGGCAAGAATGCCTAAGCGTACCGACATCAAGAAGATTATGCTCATTGGCTCCGGCCCGATCGTGATTGGCCAGGGCTGCGAATTCGACTACTCCGGCGTGCAGGCCTGCAAGGTGCTCCGCCGCGAAGGCTACGAAGTGGTGCTCGTGAACTCCA
>JAEEGJ010018650.1_pt1 | contig 15450 bp, 12 predicted proteins | sample 8958761 | NCBI WGS metagenome assembly JAEEGJ01 (sample SAMN16246546, study PRJNA631951) | gut metagenome | biome: gut microbiome; feature: rumen; material: RS-attached | host: Bos | place: Iran: Karaj | collected 2018-10 | reverse complement strand
TTTGAAAAGTCTTTTTGCCTTCACTGTATCGAACGCAACCGGAATTATGTAATCGGGCTTGATCTCACGCGGAAGCCTTCTGGTTACGCTGGCGGGCGAGCCGCAGAATGAGCAGAACGTCGCCGCTGTATTCATGTCGGTTACGATCTGCGCACCGCACGAATTGCAGACGATCTCCTGACGCCTCTTGTCGTCTTCGCTCATCTCGATCTTGCCGTCGTAATTCTTCTCCGGATTTGCGAGCGCGAAAGAGCCCGTGCTGTCCATCGTCTCGGGATCGAACGTCCCGCCGCAGTTGCCGCACATCAGCGCGCTGTGTTCGGTATCGAAAAACAGATTGGATCCGCAGTTCGGACATTTTTTCGATTCGGCCGAAAATGTTGCCGGATCAGACGTGTCGAATCTGCCGTTGTTATTAGCCTCGTCCCAAATAGCCATAATCTTCCCCTCCGGTGTCCCCACCTTAAGCAATGCTTATTCCGCTAATACTATACCACGCGGGGCGCTCATAAGACAAAGTTTCTTGATTATTTGTAACCGATGACGAAATCCTTATCCACATATGTATAGTCGCCGCCGTAGGTCCTGCACAGGATATGCACGGGGGCATCAGGATCCTTGAGCTTGAAAGCTTTCTTGACGATAACGGAGCTCCCCGGAGCGACCTCCTCGAGATCGTAGTCTTTGCCGATGAGTTCTTCAATCGAAGCGTGAGGGAGCTCTTTGCCGTTCTGGCTTACCTCATCATAAACGGCAGCGTGATAGAAAGTCTCTGACTTCCTGTTGTTTTTAAATTCCATGACAACGATCACTGCCGGTTCGCCGTCGGAATCAACAGTCTCGGTGACTTCCCGAACCTCAACACTGATGTTCTTTTTCCGGTTGTTGTCAGATACGATATTCGTCAGCACTATGCCTGCGACAACAAGTGCGCAGACCCACGAGATAATGAGTGTGAGCCATCCCTTACGTCTTTTGTCCTTTGCCTTGGATGCCTTGATGGCATAAGCCGTCGCCGCGATGGCAAAGATCACATATGTGGCGAGTGTTGAGTACAGCATCGCGGAATAGACCATTCCCCAAACGATTGCCTGTCCTATGTAATCGATACCGCCCGGACCGTTATATTCAAACGGAAAGAAGTCGCAAAAGAGGTTAATAATTCCGCATGCCAGCGCAATGAACGCGAAAACCCTCGCCACTCTTGCAGGATGCTTTGTTTTCCTCAGCTTTATGCACAGAACGATCGCGGCAATGCACATCGATATTGCGCCCAGGACTACTAAACCCATAGATGATTCCTCCCCTTATTCTCCCAATGCATCAAGCAATGACGGGATGTCATTCTTTATTTTATCCATATCCGCTCCCCATCCTTTAAGATTTCATTCAAAAGTTCAGCATTGTTGGTCAGCTGGCTTATATCCAGCAAATCAACTTTTTTGTGGAGCGCTTCTCGAAGCTGTTCAACAAGCCCGAAAAACTTGAGCCCGGTCACGCCTCCTGAGATAAGCAGATCAACGTCACTTGTTTCAACAGCTGTTCCCTTTGCATATGAACCAAAAAGATAGCAGTATTCAACTTCGTATTGCGAAAAGACATCGCTGCATATTTCTTTTATCTCAGCCTTGGTTAAGAGACCGTGTTCTTCATCTATCGTTTTAATGTTTTCGATCTCGTGAAGAAGGAATCTGTATTTGGAACTGTTTACTTTTGTCTCATCATTTTCATAGGATACGTAAGATCTCAATGACACACCAAGTCTGGCAGCTGCCTCCTGCTGTGTCATTCGTTTATTTATCCTGATCGTTTTCAACTCGTTCATTGCGTATTCCTCCACAGCACTATTATGCAAAATTTGCATATTGATTGCAAGGACAATATGCAAAATTTGCACACACGCCTTTTGAATGATGTGCAGTCCGTTCTCTGTAGTGCGCTCTGTTTAGACTGAAACAGAGCGTGTAACTGGTAATTAGCCCTATTTTGAGGCCAAATTCTCTGTTGTGCGCTCTCTTTTTGCAAAAACAGAGCGTGTTACAGGTAATGCGTGCACTTCTCCCATCCCCCAAAAAGAAAACGGGGCACCGTCTCCGGTGCCCTTCACATGAACAAGAAAAATATGGTTAATTGTCAATTTGAATCCTTTGCGGGAAGCGCAGTCTGCTGCCGCACACCCAGCGTTACTTCTATCTTCAGAGTCTCTGCTCCGCGGCTTACGGTTAATGTAACAACATCGCCTGCCTTCGACTTCGAAATGACTGAGGTCAGATCCGAGTAAGCAGTGACTTTCTCACCATTCAATTCCGTAATGATGTCGCCTGCCTGAATGCCTGCGTCTTCTGCGGGACTGCCTTTTTCCACACTCTCAACGATAAGATTCTGACTTGCCTCGCCGCCTCTGTGTCCTCTGCCTTCTGCCTCCGAGTATACGGACACGCCTATGTAAACGCGCTCGAAATAACCCTTATCGATGATGGATGTGATGATATCGCGGACTGAATTCATGGGGATTGCAAAGCCGATATTATCGACTGACGCGGATGACCTGCCTGAAGACGAATACTTCGCGTTGGTGATGCCGATGACCTCGCCGTGTGTGTTGAAGAGTGCACCGCCGGAGTTGCCCGAGTTGATCGCGCAGTCGGTCTGGATGAGCGTCATCGCCTGGTTTTCGATCGTGATGTTGCGGTTCAGTGCACTGACTGCGCCTTTCGTGAGCGAAAAGGTGAGCTCGCCCAAAGGGTTGCCTATAGCCACGACATCGTCGCCCACGTTCATGTTGTCCGAGTCGCCGAGCACCACTGGAGTAAGGCCCTGAGCGTCGATCTTGATGACCGCCACGTCGTTGTTTTCGTCGTAACCTATTACTTTTGCATCGTATGTCTTATTGCCGTAAGTCGTTATCTGAATGCTTTCGGCGCCTTCGATCACGTGGTAATTGGTGACGATGTAGCCGTCTGATGTAATGATGAAGCCCGATCCGGCAGCCGCTGACTCAGTCTGATATCCGAAATAGTTGGTGTTGACGGATGTCTTGATGCCTACGGTGGAATTGACGTTAGCGGCGTAGATCTCTGCGGCTGTCAGCGTTTTTGTCGTGTCGACCGAGACCGTCTGGATCTTTGAGTCTTCGCGCTCTCCGATATTGACCGATATCACGTTTTCTTCCGAGCCGGCATCTTCATCGGTTTCTGTGTTGATAATATTCGCGATGCCGTCTGACTTGATGAACTCGTAAGCGGCAACGCCTGCAGCTCCGCATGCTCCACCGACAAGAGAGCAGCAAAGGGCCAGTGCTACAACCTTTGCTGCTGAGCCTCTTGTCTTTTTGGGGATGGGAATTTGGGAATTGGTATTGTAAGCGTAAGGTGCATACTGCACGTTAGCGGGGATGGTATTGTTTATGTTGCGGTTGTAATTTTCCATTTGAGGTGTTCCTTTCGCATCAGGATTAACCTCATTATGAGAACCGAACTTGAAAACAACTTTAAATAAACTTGGGCAAAACTAGGGTAACTCAGTCATTCGATCACAGTCTTGCAATGCGTTCGATTAAACGGACTGTTGAAATGAAAGGACGTGGTAGGATTATGTTCAGGATAAAATAATAGTTTGCCGGAGATTATATGATCTATTTACAAAGTTTCGGGTTAAGTCATGAGAGGCTGGGGTGCCCAAACATCTATCCTTATAACGTGTTCAGGGGCAGAGAAGGAATGGTGTTCTTTTTCGAGCAGATCACGGTCTTATATGGCAATAACGGTTCAGGCAAATCCACGCTTCTTAATCAGATATCGAACAAGCTTAAGGTCAAAGGCAAAGAATATGCCACACCGAACAAGTTCGGCAGAGAGGATTACTGCGGACGGTTTTTATCTGAATGTTCGTATTGCCTTGGCGAAGATGAATTTGGCAGGATGATCAGATCGCTGCCGCTGGACAGCCGTTACATAAAGAGCGAAGATATCCTGTATGAGATCAAGAAGATCCAGCAGAAAGCTGTGCTTGATAAGAGCCTTGTTTACGATCAGATCTCGGACGGGAAAAGCAAAGAAGAAGCTGACGATTTTCTTGCATCGAAGCAGGGCAAGAAGCTTCAGGAAAATATCTTGTTCTCTCAGGAGAAGTATTCAAACGGGGAGACTGCTTTCCGGTTCTTTGAGGAATTCATAAGGCCTGGCGCACTGTACCTTCTTGACGAGCCTGAAGTGTCGTTGTCTCCGTCAAATCAGGTGCGTCTTGCAGAGAAGATCAACGAGATGGCGAGGCTTCTGAACTGCCAGTTTATTATCGCTACGCATTCTCCTTTTATGCTCGGAATACTGAATGCAAAGATATACGATCTTGATTCCAAAGATTTCAAAGTCTCGAGCTGGACTGAACTTGAGAACGTGAGATATTTTTACGACTTTTTCGAAAAGCATAAAGCCGAATTTGAAGAAGAATAAGAGAATAGCCATTCAATTGGGTGCATAGTCCATTTAATAGAACGCTTTCATTTTCACAACAGCCTATACTTGTATTGGAGGCATTACCAAAAACGGTAGGCGGTTGACCTCGTCAAATCCATAGCTTTGTCTATGGTGAGAGGAGGTGCAATATGAGTGATTATGAATTGCTGAGCATTATGCTCACCATATGCATATTAATAGTTTCTATTATTGCTCTTTGTCTTAAAACAAAGAAATAAGCCGCCCCCAGTGACTATAGGTTGCGGCTTATTCATTAACCAATACTGAGGTCAACCGTCTATTCGGTAATGCCTCTTAATGATTTAATTATACAATGCAAAAAGCATTTTTCAATCTTGGTATAGCCTATTCCCCGTCATGCAAACGGATCTGCTGTGTAGTCTCGATCGCCGTCTCGGTCAGATTAGTTCTTATGACTTTGCTCGTCGTCATGGCAACGCTCGCGAACGCGAAAAACACCGTCATCACGATCAGAACGACCTTGTTTTCTTTCTGCTCTCCGCTCCCGTCAAAATTGATAAGTTTATAAAGGCAAAGGAAGAACAGCACCAGTGCGATATCAACTCCTGCCATCGATAAGATGATCGTCAAGACTATGTTTCTGAGGTCACCCTTGACGATAGCGATCTCCTGCTCGCGCGTGCGGTTGTCTTCGATCGAGACTATCGGATTCCGTTCTTCTGCTTCATCAAAATAGACGAGCACTTTGTTACCGACTTTTATCGTATCGCTCGCTCCCTCATAGAAAAACTCGATCGCGGGCCACGTCTTTTCGTAAGCGATGAAGCACTTCTCTTCCTCGCTGTTCTTAATGATTATATAGACCTCGTTAACGATATCTCCCGCTCCGACCGTGTAATCGAATCCTCCGAGATGCACTTCGTTTATGTGCATCGTGGAAGTCGTTTTCTTCTCGCCGGATTCCGAGTAATAGTACATCCCCGTGACCGTGCCGCCGACCTTTCTGTTCTCTTCCTCATAGATCCTGAACGGCGCGTTGATCTTGGCCTTGAGTCCCTGGTTGATCACGAAAATATTGACGCCGGCAACAGCGACGATCGTGATCAAAACAAAAAATATTTTTCCAAAATTACTGCTCATTTTCATATATAAATAATACTACATATTTACCAAGAAAATCTTGTCCTCAAAACTTGCGGACAACAAGCGAAAAGCCTATTGACAGGGTTTCCGGACCGCGTTATAGTTAAGCCCACATCGAATATTTGTTAGATGAATCAAGTCATTGATACGTAGGCATGAACGAAGAGTACAACTCTGTCTGTTCATAGCCGGCGTACAGTGACTTTTTTTGTTGCTGTCACCTCGAACCGAACCTTTACAACTGCCCCGTGCACTAACGGACGGGCAACCCGAGCAAGCCTCGCCACGAGGTGCCGAAAGCGCGGCACGGAGCGGGCTAAGGGGAAGTCCTATTAATCCACGGGGATCTTAATAGAAACACAAAACGCAAACACAAACCAAAACCATAAACATTAAACGAGGTAACAGATTATGAGAAACTACATTAACGGAATCTACGGCAAGAAACTCACATACGTCTGCTTTAATGACCGCCATCTTCCCGGCGGGATATTTGAAAGGTTCGAAAGCTACAGCGGAAGCCTTAAAAAGGAAGACCGCCTCGGCCTGCAGTTCGTACCCGGAGAAGAAGGCATAAACCTTTTCGTCGTAACAGACAACAAGACTTCGCTTAATCACGAGGACTTAGTCTGGGTCTTTAACGGTTACGCGACGGTAAGGAAAGGCGCTCCCGTAAGAGCTAATTTCACAAACAGCAAGCGTGAGATCTTCGTGCTTGCCAAAGGTAAGTATTTCAGCAAGGAATCGTACGATTACTTCGATTCCGATTACGTTAAGGACCTGTTCGCCGAAATGAAGAAGGCCGGCGCCAGGATGCAGATCCTGACAGGCATCGACGAGGATTACAACGGATGCATTTTTCTGAGCGTTCCCGGCAAGATGAGCACAAAACTCAAGGCCATCATCAAGGTTACCTTCAAATTCCTTGAGGCCGTGCCTTTCTCTGATAAGTGCAAAGCCGATTACGCTCTCCCTGAATACTGCGTCGACAGATATGTATCGTCTCTGTTATCGAAGGCAAATGACGCGAAAAAAGCTGAACCCGGGCCCGAAAATAATGCCGACAACGATGATGACGATGATGACGACGATCTCTTCCCTTTTGACATCGATGATTCTCCTGACAGTATTTTTGACGGAATCCCTGAAGAAATCGTTGACGACGATGGCGAAGATGAGTTCAGCAACCGCGACGCGAAAAAGGACACTCCCGCGCAGAAGAACCTTAAGCTCGAGGAGCTGGGCTTCACGGTCCGCACCTACAACAGCCTTAAGCGCGTGGGCATCAACGATCTGAAAACCCTTCAGAGCAAAGGCATAGCATATCTTTCGAAGCTCAGAAATCTCGGCCCGAAAGGTGTAGCGGAGATCAAGGAGACCATCGCCAAATACCAGATGGTCGCAGAGGACGCCTCCGAAGAGAGCACCGCCAAGGTCTCCCACATGGAAGAGCTTGACAGCCTGATCGGTCTCGAAAACGTCAAGGAGCAGGTCAGAAAGATCGCAGCCTATGCCCGCATGAAAAAAGCTATGGGTGCGCAGGGCACCGGCAAGCTCTCGATGGCTCTTAACACAGAGTTTTCAGGCAACCCCGGAACCGCCAAGACAACGGTCGCGCGCATACTCGCAGGGATCTTCCACGAGATAGGTCTTCTCGAAAGCGATGACATCGTCGAGGTCGGCCGCTCTGACCTCATCGCGGGCTACGTCGGCCAGACCGCTCCCAAGGTCAGGGACGTCTTCAAGAAAGCCGACGGCAAGCTCTTATTCATCGACGAGGCGTATTCGCTGGTCGACGTTTCCAAAAACGATTTCGGTGATGAGGCGATCGACACCATCGTCCAGGAGATGGAGAACAGGCGCGACAGAACGATCGTCATCTTCGCAGGATATCCGGACAGGATGGCGGAGTTTTTCGAGCGCAACCCGGGCCTCAGGTCCCGCGTTCCGTTCTCAGTCAAGTTCTCGGATTATCCCGTCGAGACGCTGGTAAAGATCGCTGAGTCCGAGGCCTCGAAAAGAGGTTTCGCCATCACGGCGGACGCTGTAAGCAAGGTAAACAGCATCTGCGCCGAAGCGACGTCGCAGCCGCAGTTCGGCAACGGGAGATTCTGCAGAAACCTCGTCGAGAACGCGATCCTCAACTTCGCCTCGAGGAACTTCGGCTCCGAGTCGGCAACCGCAATGCCCGAAGCGATGGACCTCATCCCGGATGACTTCGCAATGCCCACCCTCCCCGAAAAGGCAAAGCCCGCAAAGAAGTTCGGCTTTGTCTGACCTTCCACCCTCACCCGCTGTTGGCACTCCGGGCGGCAGTCCCCCCCTGCCGCCCGCCGTTGCCGGCAACTCATTCCCAATTACCTCTTCACTTTCAATCGAAATTGAAGAAGAAACTGGGAATGAACCCCATTTTAGCCCTCCATTCCCAACAACCTCTTCACTTTTTATGCAAAATTGAAGAAGAAAGTGGGAATGGAATTCGCAGAGCGGCTCTTTCTTACGTCAGGCAGCAAAAATTACCTGTCTCACGCTCTGTTTTTATTCAAACAGAGCGCATAACCGGTAAATTGCTGAGTTTTCGCGGATTATTCTCTGTAGCACGCTCTGTCTAGGACAAAACAGAGCGGCAAACAGGTAATTTTCACGGATTGAGGCACAAAAAAAGCCCGGAAGCGGTAATCCGCCCCCGGACTGCCATCTCAAAACCAATTAATCAATTACAATAACCCCACTCTTTCGTGACGGTATCGACCCGGCACAGCTTGCTGTTGCCAAAAGGACGTCCGTCACTCCATGTCGAAAATGTATCCACCGTCAGCAGATTGCCCTGCTGTATAATATCCCTCACCGGAGTATGTCCCACGACATTCAGATACTCCGCAGGCACAACGTCACCATCGTAATAGTACTGCTGCGGGCGCGCCCAGACCGGGCTCGTGTCATCCCAAAGAACATCATAACCCAGTTTATTCACCGCTTCGATCATGGCATCGATGTCGTCACTGTATTCGCTTAAGTACGAATCAACAAACTCCCGCGTGAGTCCCGCATGCGATAAAACAGCGTTATCAATGCGGTGCATGACTGCCAGATTTCCAGTGGCATCCAGACGGTCTAAATATTCGCAGACAATGTCATGCGCAGCGCGCGAGAATCCGGGGTGATCAAAGACATCCCACTTATATGAAAGATCGTGATTGCCGTAGCACCACAAAGTTTCAGGGTATTTCTCCGCGAACTCCACAGCTTTTCGAAAAGTCTCCTCATAGAGTTCAACATTGCGTTCGCATCCCCAGTCATCAGCGATGTCGCCAACACAGACCGCTCTTTCGCAATCCGAGTTTTCCATTATCCGCATGGCCTGATCAAAGATCTCAGGCTTCAAATGCACGTCAGGTATAACTAATACTTTCATTTCAATTCCTCCTATTTAGATTCCCATCTTTGCCGCGGTCGAGTCGGCCAGCTGGGTAAACAGTATGTTCGGGTTTTTCGAGATCATCTCCTTCATCAGGAGCTGATATTCCGCATCGCCGCCGTACTCGCCCATGTGGTAGTAGATGCAGAGCTTCTCCTCAACGGTCAGGCTTAAGATATTCTTCTCGACAAGCTCGATTGATCTCTCGCTGTGCCTCCTGTCTATGGCATTTGCGGACACTATCACGACCTCGCCGTCTTTCATCTCGAACTTTCTCTGGTCGCACTTGCACATGTCGTGGAAAAGCCCCACGATGTATGGCGATTCTTCGCGCGACCACTTCAGGTTTTCAGAAGCCGTGTACTCCAAAAGGAGCTCGGTCACCTTCACGCTGTGATCGAAATTGCCTCCGATCCAGTCGCCGTGGAACTTGAAAGATGACGGCGCGGTGAAGTAATCCGCATCGCGAAGATAAGTAAGCACCGCATCATTATTCAGCAACGGGAAACGCTCTACCAGCTTGCAGTACTTGTCCATGTTTGCTTCAGCTGCTGTTTCAATGAGTTCATTAAGTTCTTTGCACATAAAACAATCCTCTCTCATCACTCTTTACCATTCGTCTTGTTCTTCCGGAACCTGACTTTCTTCATCCCGCCATCTTTGTCGGATCGGTACACGGACTTCGGCGAGGTAAGATAGGGTCCGATCTCACAGATGTAGTTCATGAATTCCGAGAAGAGTGCACGAAGACCGTCCGGGTCCTTGCTCTTGCACATGGGACCGTATCTGTATCCGTCATTATCCACGATCTCGTAACCAAAGCCGTTCCACTCTTTGAATTCCTCGATCGTCACATCAACAGCTTTGCCGCCTTCGAACTTCACCGTCACAAAGAACCACGGATCGATCACGTAATCGAAGTAATCCCCGCCGGACTCATAGAGCACCATCGTCTTGGCCGTCTCCGTCTCTTCGTAGATCTCGCAGCAGAAGGTCCAGTAAACGCACGGCTTGTCGGTCTTGATCATGCCGCCGTAGGGTCCTATGACCTCAAAGATCTTGTTGAGCTGTGCGACTGCCTTGTCAGTTGCCTTGTTCATCTTCAGAGCCCTGTCTCTCTGTCTCAGGAAACGGATCATGTAAGTAAGAGCCTCACGAAGCTCGGATTCTTTGGTAAGCTCCTTGCCTCTTCTCGGGCTGATCTCTTTCGCCAGCGGGATCACCGCGCTCTGCTTGATTACCTTCTTCTCAAATCCCATCTCAAGCTTCTCGCGCCTGATCCAATCTGTGACGGCTTTCTCATCAACTTCACCGTTCCCGTCAAGGAAATACACTCCGAGTGTCTCCTTCTCGAAAACATGCCACAACGTAGCAGGCACCTGATCGTAGAACATCCTGGGCCTGGCACTTCTCCTGAAGCAATACCTGTCATTATTCATGTTCCTGTCGGGAAGCAGGATATAATTACATGGAAGTTCAGCCAGTCTGAGGAACTCGTACAAGAGCTTTACAAGCCCGTTTTCCGGCGGAAGATATTTGTCAGGATCTTCCGCAAGCAGCACAAAGGATGCTTCGCACTTGGTAAGTTTCAGATTCTTATCCCTGTTCAGGTACTGTACCACCCACTTGATGATCGTCCAAGCACTCATGAGTGTGTCAGCGCAAAGGTCACCGTCAAAATACATGCAGTCGAGATCGTTTGCTTTGCGCCATTCATCGAATTCTGCGAGTCTTTCTTCGGTATCTTCCCACACGGGCTTGCACGCCATACCTTTAAGCCAGTAGAGGCAGAAGTTCCTCAAGTGGTTGCTGCTGTAATCTTTGCCTAAGTAGGCTTTCATCATGTTCTTCATTTTGTTTTCCTCCAATTTCAAGATGAATTCGAAAATCTCTTTTCACCCTGGTTATGGAGGCGGCTATGTACAAAATTTTGCACATGGCTATAAAATCCGTTTATCAGGACCCTCTAAAATGAAAACCTCACCCAAGACAGCACTCTAGGGTGAGGTAACGTTTTAACCAACCCGGAAGCGGCCTTTTTTCAGACTGTGCTTTCTTGTTATCATTCAATCATCGCGGCTATTTACATTCGAATTCCATTTTCCAGCCTTCTCTTCTTATCTTTTCATTAATCAATTTTACTGCCATTTTATCTATGTTGATTCCTCTAAGATCATTCTGTTTATAGATCCTTATTCCGCGCTTGATTATTGTCATAGTAATAAGATTTACCATATTTATATATTCATTTACGCCTTTTCCTTCATTCCAAATCTCATTTGGGGTTTTATCAATGATTAGCTTTTCATAACTGGGGTCGGAATAGTAATCCATAAGCATTAATCTTTTGATTACTGTTTTACGGTTAGGATTATCGTGAAACATATTGAACATATTTTTAGCATGCCTGTTCGACAGGTCATTATTGACGCCTTTTCTTTCCAAGCGTCTACAGAAAACTTCTTCAATATCACCAAACTCATCACATATGAGATTATTGCTCAATTTATACCAACAAGTATCTGATCCCTTGCTTCCTCCCGGATTCTTCATAACAGGGCAAAAATTTCCGACTGTATAAACAACACTGCAAAAGAGTTCCAAAGCATCTTTCAAATCAGTATTATCCTCTTTGCTTAAATCTGTACCTTTATGGGGTTCTAAGATCTCATTTGGACCGGTCAGTGTATCAGCAGTGATCTTAAACCAGCATTTACCTTTGCCGTTACATTGGTAAAACATGTTGCTTTCTCCGTCTCTTCTGTCATAACTAACGTTTTTGTAAAAAAACGGGTACTGCTCATATGAATCCAATGCATAACTCCATCTTTCGGCATCAGGAATCTGATTGTTCCTTTTCCTCCAGTTCTGATAAGTACGGATCATTTTGATTGGATTATCGTAACCTTCAGCGTTTTTAGGTTTTTCCAGTTCTCTTCTAAACGCTACCGATGATCTTATAGCCCTAAACACATACTCATACAGTTCGTTAAAATACTCTTCACCCATACTTCTTCCTCATTCCTTTCAGTTCTTCCTTGATCAAGCCTCTTACTTCCTCATCCATGACCTCGACCAGACCGGAATACTGCATTGCCCAGTGGACGATCATTTTCGGGTCAGCTTTGACTGAGACATAAACATGATCCGGATCGCTCCCTTTTGGCGAACGCAGGACCTTGAAATGCACGCCGAACCAGTCGTGCAGGAACGTGAAGCCTTTCTTGTCACGGTTATCGATCTTGATCTTAATGTCGCGCGGATCGCCGTACGCCATGTAGATGTGCTCGGCCATGTATGCTTCGGGATCCCAGAAATCGCCGGTGAATCTATAGTCTTTGACCGGAACAGTCTTTTTTCTGACGGGCTTGCCCTTTTCGTTAAGGACTATCTCAATTTCGCTCATGAGGTCAACGCGGTAGTGGTAGACGTTATCGCTTCCCTCATGAAAGCCCAGACAGTAGTAATTGTCGTGATATACGACGAGGTGATACGGCCTTAATGTGTAGATCCTGTCCCCGCCGTTACTGTCCTTGTTAGGCTCAAGCTTCGAGTCCTTCGTGTAGTGATTGAATTTGAAGCTGATAACATTCCTGCCTAAGATCGCACTCTGCACGATGCCGTTGTTTTCAGCAACGCTGCTGCCGCCGGTTTTCCTGCTCAGGCGCCCGTGCACGACCTTGGGGTTAAAGAGGATTTTCTGATCTGCCCTGTTCCAAAACGGCGACCTGTAATACTCGCTCGCCGTCGAAAAGATCTTCTTAATGAGCGCAGATTTCTCCTCGTCCGTCAGCATGTCCGAAAAACACACTGCCCCGATCAGCCTGTCCATCTCTCCGTACGTGAAAAGATGTTCTAAAGATAATCCCGTTACCTTGCCGGAGGCATTCTCCTCATTCGAGATCTTCCCTTCAAGGATCAGATTCTTAAGTGTTTCCGAGAACACTCTCCGGTCGTATTCGTCCGTAAAACCGTACTTTTCATAGCAGTACTGAAAGTGCCAGTCCTGAACATCCTGCTGTGTCAGCTTGTGTCTCTCGTCAGACCACATGCGCATCACGTCCAATATCTGTACAGCCAGCCTGTCACGTTCCTTCTTTCCGCGTTTCTCAGATTGCTTTTTCGGTTCAATATAGAATTCACCCGGCTTCTGCGGCTTGACCGTATCTCTGGGTTCGCCATGCGCGCTGATCTTGCCACTCTTGCTGCGCTTTTCCCAAACCTTGATAAATGACATCTTTATATGAGCAGATGCAAAAGTAGAAAACTTCGCCCCGCTCTCATTTTCGGGATCGTAATTTTTTGCCGCCTGATAAAGCGCCATCGTGCCCGCAGAATAGAGGTCATCGTACACGTCAGCAGGCAGGGTTTTCCCGTACAGCTTATTTATCCAGCGTGCAACCAGCTGCTCGTTCTCCTGATAAAGTGCCTGTGCCGCCGCTTCATCCATTTAAACGCCCTCCGAATTCCCGAAAATCGCTTTATGAAATCATTTTACATCGTAGAATTGCTTTTTTATCCTTTCTTGTACATTATTGTCATATAAAAGTACTGATCACCGTTATTTGCGGAGGGGACATAATGAATACCAGGTTTCGAAAAGCTGCCGCCTTAACAATCACTATGCTTATGCTGATCCAGTCATCTGCATGTTCAGGGTACAATTCGCTGCTTACAAGTTCAGGAGCCGCCGGTGCAGACAAGTCAGAGCAGGTCGAGACCACTGAAAGCGAGACAAGCGCCACCGATCTAGAAGGCAACATCGTTCCCCCGGAGGAAAACAAATACAACGAAGGCATCGGCCTGTACAAGTCAGGCAAATTCCGCGAAGCTCAAGCGTATTTCGAAGCATGCGGCGACTACAAGTGCGCCAAAGATCTTGTCCGCGTCTGCGAGGCGGAGAACGAATTCAGCAAGGGCAACTATGAAGCAGCAAAGTCTTACTATTCCGCGGTATCCGAGAACGCCGATGTCCCCGGGCTCTCGATACAAGCGCGAAAAGCCAACATCGAGACCAGGATCACTCTCGAAAAGATGACCGGCAACTACTATCCCTCTTACAACAAGATAACGATGGACAAGTACAAAAAGAAGAAGATTATCGGCTGGTGGCATAACGTCGGCACCTGGGGCCAGCAGTACCTTACGATATCTTACGCGGAAAACGAAGACGGAACGTTCGACGTCACCGGCGAAGTTCAGTTCATGCGTTACACCAAATACGCGAAAAAGAAGTCCGGCATAAAGCAAGGTCCTTATAAGCTCCCCATCAGCCTCAAGAACATCTCCCGGTTCCCCGAAAAGATCCAGCTTGCCAAGGGCGTGTCTTTAGCCTATAAGCACACCGGTTTTGAACTCAACTACAGCAAGACCGACACCAACAAAAAGGACAAGACCAAGGTCGTTTACAAGTCTCAGGTCACTTATAAGAAGTCTTAAGGACAACCTGTAAAACCGCACCGATGCTCGAACTGCATCCGAGATTCTTCACCCGGTAAACCTTTCATTCCCAGTTGCCTGATAGGTAATTCCCCAGGAAAAAGCGCAAGATTACCTGTTTCATTAAAAACAGAGCGCGTGATAGGTAATTCCCCAGGAAAAAGCGCAAGATTACCTGTTTCACGCTCTGTTTCATTAAAAACAGAGCGCGTGATAGGTAATTCCCCAGGAAAAAGCACTAGATTACCTGTTTCACGCTCTGTTTAATCAAAAACAGAGCGCATGACAGGTAATGGAGCGGCATAAAACACAGACCTGGCGTCGGCACCCGGACTCGAACCGGAACACCGCAATAGCGGTTACTCACGGTTTAGCAAACCGCTGCCTTACCAATTAGGCTTATGCCGACGTAGTGGCGCCGTGTGAGAGATTCGAACTCCCAGTGCCTTTTAGAGCACAACAGTTTTCAGGACTGACCCTCCTCCCCGCTAAGGTAACACGGCGTGTTTGAAATTGGCGATCACAGAGGGAATCGAACCCCCACTTTCCGGTTCGTAGCCGAACGGTCTGTCCGTTAGCCTATGCGATCTTATTGCTTCCGCTGAGACTCGAACTCAGATATACGGGAATGGCCCTTACGCCGGCCGACGGCGACGGAAGCATTTGGTGGGCAGAGAGAGGATCGAACTCCCCGAGACCTATGTCGCCGGTTTTACAGACCGGCCCGCTGCCTTCTACGGAATATCTGCCCATGTTGGTACCCGGTGAAGGTCTCGAACCTGCGGCCTCCTGCTTGTAAGGCAGGCGCTCTCCCCGCTGAGCTAACCGGGTATGTGGAGCTTCCGTAGGGATTCGAACCCTCATCAACTGCTTACAAGGCAGCCGCACTACCGTTGTGCTACAGAAGCATGGTACTCCCACAGCGAATTGAACGCTGATCCACGGTTTAGAAGACCGTTGCACTATCCGTTGTGCTATGAGAGCGTGTGGTGTCCGAGGCGGGAGTCGAACCCG
>JAEEGJ010018646.1_pt1 | contig 15451 bp, 11 predicted proteins | sample 8958761 | NCBI WGS metagenome assembly JAEEGJ01 (sample SAMN16246546, study PRJNA631951) | gut metagenome | biome: gut microbiome; feature: rumen; material: RS-attached | host: Bos | place: Iran: Karaj | collected 2018-10 | reverse complement strand
CTTGTCGAAGCCTGTATCGCGCTCCGGCTGCACTTCTACTTCGATGATGGCCCGCACTTCGCTACTTTTCGCCAAATCGCTGACAATCGCCGAATAGCCCATGATGACATGCTCTTTTTCCAGCTCGTCAATCAACGCGGCGACCATCGTCTCTTCGCATGCGAGACGCTCCGCAATCTCCTTCGTGGAAATCCGGGCATTCCGTTCCAGCAACGCCAGAATCTTTGTCTTCAATTCATTCCGTTCCATCATCTTCCTTCTTTTACCATATAAAACCACTTCCAATTGTCACTTCTGGACGACAGGAATCTTCAGCTTCTGCCCCACGAAAATCGTGTCGCTCTTCAAGTTGTTGATTTGACGCAACGTGGAAATCGGCACGCCGACGGTCTGTGCGATCATGCTCAACGTGTCGCCCCGTTTCACTTCGACCTCTTTGTAGCTGCCCGCATAAGCAGGCGGCGGTGGCGGTTGCTGACGGCGCGCCGCCGCGGCGTTGGCCGCGTTCGCCATCGCGCTCGCATTCGTCGCGACTTTGTCCAGCTTGCTAATTTCAGCGGCCATTGAACCGACCGCCGATTCCAAATCTTTGCGGCGCGAAACCTGCTCACTTTCCAATGCCTTCCGCAACTGTTCCAGCCGCATGATCAAATCTTTTTCAATCCCTTGAATACGAGTCTCTTGCATCGTCAGCATCTTCTGCAACTCCGCAATCTGCGCATCCTTCGCGACATTCTCTTGCGCAAGCCCGTTAATACGATCCAGCAAAACCTTCTGGTCTTCCTGCAAGATGCGCATATCCGCACGCAGTTGCGCAAATTCACGGACGAGCGACCGCATGTCCTGCCCGTTCGCCGTACACATCGCGGCCATGACCATTAGCACGCACAGCCCCGTTCGAATCACATTGTTTTTCATTTTCATGTCTTTCTCCATTATGTATGGCGTGTCCTTCTTCAAACGCCTTTTTCTCTTTTTTTCCGTCGTTCTGTTTGAATACGACAAAAACAAACCTATTATTATAGCACGTTTTTCCTTATGGTATAATAACTCATCAATATTTTATATTAAAAACTGTCAATAACCTGCCGTTATTGGAAACAATAACAAAAAAACATCCATTCTCTAACAAAATCGCATGAAAATCGATCTCGCCGCAACTCTTTCCCGCATTTTCGCCATGTTGGACAATCTTGGAGCCGCCAACAGCCCTTCCGATCTGACGGACTCCAAGCTCGAACAGAATCTTCTCATGACCATCAGCCGTCATCAGAACGCGATGGATTGGCTAGTCGATAAACACGCCACAGGCAAAGTCCGCCCGCGTACACGGAAGGTTCTCCGCTGGGCGTTGGCGGAAATCGTCTTCCTTTCGGGGGTGCCCGCGCCACATGTCGTCGATGCCGCCACATCGTTCGTGAAACGTCGCCACTCCCCGCAGGAGGCCGGTTTTGTAAATGCATGCCTCCGAGCCATCTGCGCTGATTTGGGAAAGAAAGACCATTTCTTCGACGACGCGCCGCGCCATATCCAATTACGTCTTCCGGAAAGCCTCTGGAGCCGTTGGCAGGAACATTATGGAAAAGACATGGCGACGGCCATCGCCGAAGCCATGTTGCAACAGGCGGACACGTTCCTCCGCCTGCGCGAATATCCGCCGCAACAGCCTCCAAAGGAACTCAAAGGAATCGTTTCCGTCGAACCGCCGGAATGGGCCCCGAAAGCAAAAATCTACAAATTGGACCGGAAGGCCCATGTGTCTATCGCGGAAGTCTTTAGTTCCAACACGAAATTTTATATACAAGATCCCGCCACCCTGCTCGCGCCGTCGTTTCTTGCGCCAAAGCCCGGCGAAGTCGTCGCCGATTTATGCGCCGCGCCTGGCGGCAAGTCCGTCCTGCTGGCGGAAGCGTTGAAAGACACAGGCGTTCTCTATGCGTATGATGTTGCGGAATCGAAACTTGCGCGATTGCAGGAAAATCTGAAGGGCTTCTCCTGCGTATCCATCGCGCAGATGGACGCCACGCAATTCCAATCGCCGACGCCGCTGGATGCTATTCTTCTGGACGTGCCGTGCTCCAACACAGGCGTTCTTCGCCGCAAGCCGGACGCCAAATGGTCGTTCAACCTCAAGAAGCTTTCGGAACTCACCACCATTCAATCGAAAATCCTCCATCAGGCCTCGCAGGCTCTCAAGCCAGACGGCCGTCTCGTTTATAGCACATGCTCCATCGAACCGGAGGAGAACGATTTGCAGATAGAAGACTTCCTCCACTCCCATCCGGATTTCACACTCGTCAAGAAGCAACTCATCCTGCCAGACGCCAACCACGACGGCGCCTTCGCCGCCCTCCTACAGAAAAAACAAGTGTGATCGAAACTGCATGATTTTTTCCATGTAAGATGTGGACAGAAAGGCAGATGATATTATTTTAGACGGAATTCGATTCTTTTTCTATCACAATAACAATTACAACCAGACACCATGACAAAAATCACATTCTTCGGCGCAGGCAGCACCATTTTCTGCAAAAACATCCTTGGCGACGTCCTCTGCACCCCCGCTCTGCAAGACTCGGAAATCGCCCTTTACGACATCAATCCACAACGGTTGAAAGAGTCGGAGGCGATGCTGACGACGTTGAACCGCAATATCAACGGCAACAGGGCGACCATCAAGGCCTATTGCGGCGTCGAAAACAGAAAGGAAGCATTGCGCGGGGCGGATTTCGCCGTCAACGCCATTCGCGTATGGGACTACACGATTTCGGAAGCCATTGATTTCGCGATTCCTACGAAATACGGTCTCCGTCAGACCATTGCGGACACACTCGGTATCGGTGGTCTCTTCCGCGCCCTCGGCTCGGGCGAACACATGCTCAATTTTGCGGAAGACATGGCGGAAGTCTGTCCGAATGCGTGGTTTCTGAATTATACGAATCCCATGTGCGCACTGACGGGACTGCTATTGCGCCATACGCCCATCAAGACCGTCGGGCTCTGCCATTCCGTTCAGGCCTGCGTCGGCAGCCTTCTCAAGACGCTCGGCATTGAAAAAGACTATGACATGACGAAATTCAAGACACGCATCGCGGGTATCAACCACCAGGCGTGGCTGCTGGAATTGATTTACGACGGAAAGGACATCTATCCGGAAATCAAGAAACTCGCCTTCGAGAAGCTTGACGCATGGCGCAAGGCCCCAAAAGCGGAGAAGAGCGCCAACATGGTGCGGCTGGAAGTCATGCGCAAATTCGGATACTACGTCACGGAATCGTCCGAACATTCCGCCGAATACATGCCCTATTGGATCAAACGCAACTATCCGGAACTCATCGATGAATACAACATCCCACTGGATGCGTCGCCCGACCGCTGCCGCGCCATCGTCGCCAACTGGAACAAGCAGTACAAAGACATCTGCGAAAATCCTGTCCTGACGCACAAGAAATCCAACGAATTCGGCTGCGGCATCATGGAGGCCATTGTCACAAACAATCCGTACACGATCGCCGGCAACGTCCTGAACCATGGTTTCATTGAAAACCTGCCCGCCGAAGCCGTCGTCGAAGTCCCTTGTCTCGTCAATCGCAACGGCGTGCAAGGCACGTATTTCGGACGGCTTCCGACGCAGTGCGCGGCCATCAACCAGACGAACATCAACACGCAGTTGCTGACCATCGAAGCGATCGTCACACGCAGCAAGGAGAAAATCTACCAAGCCGCCCTGCTCGATCCGCATACATCCGCCGAACTCTCGCCCGACGACATCATCCGCCTCGTCGATGAAATGATCGCCGCCCATGGCGACCGCCTTCCACATTACAACTAAACAATATCATAAAATAGTCCATTGAAAGGAGCAATCATGAACTTTCCTGAAAAACTTGAAGACTTCCGTTGCGTCACCGCCTTCACGCCGACCGTCTGTACACTCATCGGAGCACGTTTTCCCGCACAATGCGAAGATACGCCGCTGGATGCCGTCATCGCCGAAGCAGAAAAGAAACTGAACGGCGAAAAGGTCGAAAAAATGCTGATTTTCGCTCCGGACGCCTGCGGCATCCATCTGTGGGAACGCTATCCGGAGAAGCTTGCGAAAGTGGAAGCCGTCGCGCCGATTCGTATTCCGACGAAAGTTGTCATGCCGTCCGTCACGCCAGTCTGCTTCGCTTCCATGTACACGGGAGCCACTCCTGCGATCCACGGCATCCAGAAATACGAACGCCCGATTCTGACCGTCGAAACCATTTTCAACACCTTCCCCGAAGCGAAGAAAAAGACTGGCATTTGTGCCGTAAACCAGTGCAGTATCGATCTTATCTTCCGCAAACGCCCCGTCACCTACTGCTCCACGCGATCGGACGCGGAAGCCGTGAAATTCTCGCATTTCCTCATGCAGGATCCCGCCTTTGATGTCGTTCTCAACTACGCGACGGACTACGACCACATCATGCACGCCACGGGTCCGTTCGCAGACGAAGCCATTGGCGCATTGGACCGCAACATCGCCGCCTTCCAGCAGTTCTCTGCATGGATTGACGAATATTGGGGCAATTACAATCGCCTGCTCGTCTGGTGCCCCGACCACGGCGCCCACGAATCCGCCCCCGGCCGCGGCGCCCACGGCACGGACATGCCAGAAGACCTTCTGGTCTATCATTTCTATTCAATTCGTGCCAAGAACAAATAAGGCTATAGCTTTATCACTGAGACAACTGGGACAATTGGGACTACTGAGACAAAAAACAATCGTCCCATAAGTCTCATAAGTCCCATAAGTCTCATTCACCGTCATTAACGCATATCATTCCCATCAATGATTTCGCGGACGCCGCGGCAGGCGGGATACTGCGTGCAGCCCCAAAAACGGCTGCCCGCGTTCGCTCCGCTTTTTGCGGTTCGCAGACGCATCGGTGAACCGCAGACTGGGCATTTCGGAGCATCGGCGGCTTCGGGAAACAAGTCGCGATGCTTCGTCTCTTCCGCTTCCGCCGCAAGCCGTTTCCGCTCATGGCGAAGCAGACGGCGAAGCCGTCCTGTCAAAATCAGCAAACCGTTCAACGCCATGGACATGTCTTCTGCAAGGAGCCATCGTCCGAATCGTTCATGTTCCTTCAAGATAGCGCGGCTGAAAGCCGCCGCGCTGTCCGCTCCATCCTCCAACGGCTCAAGCCGTTGCGACATCAGTTCCAAATACGCTTCGTCCTCCTCCGACCAAACTGCGAAACCGTTGGCAACCATTAACAGTTCTGTTTCGTTCTCCAATCGCGACAGCATGCCATCCGCCTGACCGATGAGACGTCGCTTCCGCTCCGTCTCGCCATCAGGTAGTTCCATAGCGGATTTCAGAAGGAAACGCGCGTCATGCGCGACATCGCAAATCCATCCGCCAAAACGGCTTGCAAAAGCCGCCAACAGCGTCGCCAGCATGTACCATTCCTGTTGTCGATTCGTTTTTGTATCCATTTTAACTAGTCTCCTGATTCGTTTTCCTAATTTTCACCTACCATACACCATGTTGTCTAATCTTCAAGGTTAGTCATTGAAAGTCATACATTTACATAGAGAATCACAGAAAGTCATAATCAAAGGAGAACTACATGAGCAAGAAAATCGCCGTATTTCTGGCCAATGGTTTTGAAGAAGTCGAAGCGTTGGCGACCGTTGACGTCCTCCGCCGCGCAGGTCTGGATGTCGTCACCGCCGCCGCAGGCGGTGCCAAGACATTACAAGTCGTTGGCGCGCATAATATTCCCGTCACCGCCGATTGCTTTGCGAAAGATCTGAATGCATCGGATTTGATTCTGACCATCTGCCCGGGCGGCCTGCCGGGAGCGACCAATCTGCGAGACGATCCCGTCGTCACGAAGCTCATCGCCACCGTTTTCAACGCAGACAATTACGCCGCCGCAATCTGCGCCGCGCCTATCGTTCTGAACGCGGCAGGCCTGCTGAACGGCCGCAAATACACATGTTATCCGTCGTTCGAAAAACAGATCAATCCCGCAAACTACACGGGAAGCCGCGTTCAAGTTGACGGCAAAATCATCACCGCCTGCGGGCCGGGAGCATCGTTGGAATTCGCCTACGAAATCCTCCGTCAGCTTGGCATGGGCGATGTCGCATCGAAGATCAAAGACGGCATGCTCGCCAAGTAAACAGCCGTCGGACATCCTTCCAAAATCCATGCTCTCCCGCGATTTCTGTTGCAGGGGAGCATTATTTTTTATTACGGAATTGCATTTCTGGCAATGTGCTATTATAATATTAGTATAGCCTTTGGCCTTTTCACTGAAAATACACCCAACTGGAAATACAGCACATGAAACCATTTCTCGCCATCGTCATGCAGACCATGCGTTCGGCCATCCGTTCCAAGGTCTTCCATGTTCTCTCGGTTCTAATCCTTCTCGCCGTCTTCCTTCTCCCGCTGACCGTCTCCGGAGATGGAACGGCCGTCAGTCTCGTCCAAATCTCCATCACGTATTCACTGGGCATCGTTGTCGCGCTCGTGTCCATGACAACGCTTTGGCTAGCCTGCTCGCAGCTTTCATCCGAAATTGAAAAATACAGCATCCATTTGGTCGTTGCCAAGCCCTGCCCGCGTTGGGTACTGTGGTGCGGCAAATGGGTCGGCATCTTCGCCATGCACGCCGCCATTCTCATCGTTTCGGCCATCGTTATTTTGCTCCTCATCCAATTCCGCGTCGGTATCGGTCACTTCTCAGAAGCGGAAATTACGAAACTGGATAAAGAAGTCCGCGTTGGCCGCCGTGCATACTTGCCGGAGCCTGAACCGTACAAGGAAATGGTCGAAAAGGAATATCAGCGTCGTCTAGCGTCCGGTGAACTGAAAGAAGGGCATGACGTCAAAACAACAAAAGACATGCTCTACTACCAGGTCAAACAGCAGAGCGGCGAAATCAAGCCCGGCATCGCCAAGCAGTGGACATTCAAGAATGTCCGTACCAAATCGGACACGCTTTTCCTTAACTTCCGCGTCTTCTCCGGTTCCACTTCCACCACCAACCAAACGCTTCTCAGCTACATCTGGTTGCTGAAGGATCCCGAAGCTCCCGCCAGTGTCGCCGATCCCTTTGCACCACTCTACTACGAAGAAAAGGACAAGGAAGGTAAAACGCTCGGACTGAAGATCCCCACTGGCAAAGGCGGTACCTTCCAGGAGCTTCCCGTCGAAGCACATTACATTGACAAGAATAACAATAATACGATCACGCTTCGTTATCTGAATCCGCCGAAAGAGCCCGGTTCCCCCGTCGATCCTCCCGTCAACGTCATCCAGCCAAACGACGGCCCGATCTTCCTTGTGGCGGAGACTGGTTTCGTCGTCAACTACTGCCGCGCCATCTTCCAGGCGTTGTTGCAGCTCGCCTTCCTGACGGCTCTGGGCTGCACGGTGTCCGCCGCCTTCTCAACGCCGGTCGCCGCATTCGTTGCCGTAACCTACTTGCTCATCGGTCTTTCCGTGCAAGCTGCTTTGGACGCGCCGCTCCGCAATGAAGACGGCTCCTTCAAATACAAAAATCTTTGGGAACACTCCCTCCACATTATGGCCAAGGGTGTCTCCTACACGGTCGTATCCGTCGACGACTTTGATGCGACGACGGATCTCGCGCAAGGGCGGCTCGTTTATAACAAACGTATCCGCAAAGTCTTCAAAACAATGTCCTCCGTCTTCGAATCCAAACCGATCATCTACGTGTCCAGCCTCGCCATTCTGGTTCTTCGCTGGGCTCTCATCATCGGCCTCGGCATTTGGATCCTCAACAGACGCGAACTCGGAGCGGTGATCAGAAAATGAATACGAAAATCAAATCATTCCTTACTCTTGTGGTCGCGATCATTCTGATCGGCGCCGCCTTGTCCTTTGTGCAGGGGAAAATGAACGCCATCCGCTATACGGAGAAGCTGACGGATACGGACCCGCTTGAAAACGCGCCACCGGCCGTCGCTTTCACATCCGTCGCCCTCGGTGGTTTCCGCGGTCTCGTCGCGGACTATCTCTGGCTCCGTTCGTCCAAAATGCAGGACGAAGGCAACTATTTTGAAATGGTCCAGTTGGCCGACTGGCTTGTCAAACTCCAGCCACGTTATACGACCGCCCACGCCTTCTTGGCATGGAACATGGCCTATAACGTCTCCGTAACCTTCACGGGATTTGAAGACCGCTGGCGTTGGGTCAAACGAGGCATTGAACTCATTCGGGATGAAGCACTTGAATACAATCCTGGCGATCCGGAGCTCTTCCGCCAGCTCGGCTGGATCTATCAGCACAAGATGGGACAGGATCTCGATGACGCCAACCGCTTCTACAAGACTGAATTCGCAAAGGAAATGATCCGCCTCTTCGGCAGTTACTACGGCAAATGGGACCTTATCGACAAAGCGCCCACTAACGAAGCCAAGCTTCGCGCCGCCATCGGTGACAAAGATTTCAACGCATTGAAGAAAGCATGCGCAAAGTACTCCTATGCAACATTTAATGATTTGGAGGATTCCTTCCGCACGCACGCCGTCCTCTATCCGCTTGAATTCAAAAAGGAACTGGAAGAGATCGGTATCGCGGATCAAGTGGAGCTCTGTCTGCGCTCTAGATGGATCATCCGCAAATACCGCCTCGAACCGCAATGGCTCGTCGCCATTAACAAAAAATACGGTAATCTGGACTGGCGGTTGCCGGAAGCCCACGCCATCTACTGGGCGGAACGCGGTAAAGATAAATGGTCCACTGAACGCGACAATGAACGCTATTTCAAGAAGCTGTCCTGCGACCGCATGATTTTCCAGTCATTGCAGGCCGCCTTTGAAAGCGGACGTCTCGTCTATGTCAAAAACGCCGATCCAGACAACATGTATTCGGACATCAAGTTCTTGGAAATGACGCCGAACGTCAGTTTGGTTGATGCCGCAAATGCCTGCTACAACGAAGCGATGGAAGGCTTCAACGAATACACGGTCAAAGGTGCCTACGGCAACTTCCTTGAAAACGCCATCGTCACGCTGTTCCTTTTCGGCGAGAAGAAAAAGGCGACGGAGTACATCAAGATGGCCCGAACCCTTCCTCACTACGGCGTTGGTGCCAAATCGCGTTTCGCTCCAGATCTGGACGATTTCGTTCTGAAATCGCTGGCTTCAGATATGGAATCCGCCTCCCATAGCGAAGCCCAGAAAGCCGTCCAAAGTTATCTGATCAACGCCTATTATCAGATCGCCATCGAGAACCAAGAACAAGCCGAAGGCTATCTGGAAGTCGCAGACAAACTGTATAAGAAATACGCCAAGTTCGTGGAAGGCACGGAAAAACGCCGTGCATTGCCGCCTTGGGACCAGATGCTCAAGACCTCCCTGGATATGGCGAAACGTTCCATCCGCGAACGCATTTCCCCCGAACTTGCAGACAATCTTGAACGCATGCTTCCAAAATCCGGAGAGAAATTCATTCCGGAAGCAGGCGAAATCAAGACGCCGCAAGTCCAATAATCCAATTACCAAAACACCACTACAGACGCGGCGCATCATCACCGCCTTGTTTCACTGTGAAAAAACATATCCTCTACATTATTCTGGCGATTCTTTCCGTGGCGGCTCTGTCAGGCCATGCTGAACAAAGCTCTATTTTTGAAGACCCTGCGCATCCTTTCGGGCCATACGGGCCGACAAAAACCGTCCCCCTTTGGCCATTATACTATTATAAAATATATACGAGCAAGGCCGCTTACAGAAAGCATATTCTCTGGCCAATCTACACTCGGACCGTTACTCCCGAACAAAAGGTCAACCAGATACTCAGCTTTCAAAATAAATACCCGCGGACTTTCTCCAACCAGACCTATGTTCTCTGGCCATTTGTCGGTTTCCAGTCGAGTCCGAAATTCGGCTACAACAACTGGATATTCCCGATCATTTGGCAGAGCAATGTCAAAGACCATTCAAAGCACAACGTCGTATTCCCGCTCTATTGGTACTACAGACCTTATGATGGTGGTGAAACGAAAGTCCTGAATATTGCCCTCCTCAATCACAACTACTGGGGGCCGGGCTACCACAACCATTTGCTGTTACCGATCGCATGGACAAAATGGGGCCAGAAACGCGGCTTCAACGGATATTCCCATCTGCTCTTCCCGCTGTTCTACGCCAATCGAGACGAAGAACTCGCCGAAGGCAAATACGGAAAAACCATGCACACTCTCCGCGAACGCGCATTCATCACGCTGTTCTATCGTTGGTATCGTGACAAAGATGCGCCCGAAGGCCTCGCGCAAGTCAACGATGTCGGCGTTTTCCCGCTTTCGTTCTACAAAAAGGAGAATTATCTGTACTACGCCAATGGCAATATCATCCGTAATAAAATATTCTTCCTCTTTCCGGCCTTCGTTTCCATTCGCTTCAAAGTCGTCAGACCAGACAAGGTTCCTGAAACGTTCGAAGAATTGGATCAAACCCCTGGAACCAAGGTACTTCACAGGGATGGCGACTTCTACTTCCCCCTATATCTCCGCTCCTATGGATATGAAATCACAGACTCGCCGCATGATCTGAAAAACGTCGAACAGATTCCGTCGGAACATGACTACCGCTGGTATTTCCCCTATTACTCCTTTTATAATAGAGAACCAGTCAGAAGTCTTGAACTACAAGGGCTAGAAGTCGCGGATGACAAACCCAAAGACATTTTCATGCCGACCCGTATCCAAGGCAATCTCGACGATTATGAAAAACGCACCTCCGGCGTCCCCCTCCTCTACCATAACTCACGGAAGACATGGAAAGATGGCACGACCAAGAAAATGCTCGTTGACCAACGTTTCTTCTATCTATTCCCCTATCTCAGCCGCTATGCGAAGAACAAAAACGCGGAAGGGCGACAAAGCTCCGTCATGATTCTCGCTGGCTGGGGAAACGCGGACTTGAAGATTCCTGATTATCCAGGCTACAGCCAGAAGTACTCCTTCCTCTTCCCACTATATTATCACAGCCGCCGCCATTCCATCGGTGCTACTCCCTATTCATTGGACGACAAGGAAAACTCCCGTCTATGGCTGTTCCCATACTACCATACCTCCAAGCGAATCGGGAAATCCATCGGACGGACGGACAGCCTATTCCCGCTGGCCTACATGTCTGATGAAGAGCATGCCCACCGCAACTGGTGGTTCGGCCTGCTGGCCGGCAATTTTGAACGGCAGATCCCGCTCCAGTCGAAATTCGACTCAGACAAATATCCCGTCACCATCTACGAAGACGAAGATCCACTGGATTACACACGAAAAGTCTCCTTCCTTCTCCCGTTCTGGTATTCCAAATACAATTTGAACTCTGCCTTCTGGATGCTCTTCCCATTCTATGGAAAATCCCAGTCCATGCCTGCAGACGATACCGCCACTCGTTCGACAATCATTCCTCTCGCAATTGCACGATTCAAAACCAGCGAAAAAGAAGACGGTTCCGTTGAAAAACGCGATTTCGCCGCGGCTGGTCTATATTACAGATCATCCGATTCAACGCCTGGAAACAATGACGCACCGCAATCCTCCTATTGGCATGCCATCCCGTTCTACGCCAAGACTGTCAAGCCCGGCCATACGCGTGTAACGGCATCCATCCCGCCACTTTCCTATGACCATTACACCATACCTGTGGGAAACGGACGCATCAGTGACAGCCGTGCTTTCGCTTCCCCGCACCGTTGGCTCCCGATCTTCAAAACCCTTCATCAAGAAACCGGCCTACCGGGCAATGAGCCTGATTCAATCCTATCAAGCCATTGGCTCTTCCCCTTCTATTCCGTCCGAACCAACAAATCTTTCGACTATACTACGACGGAGCAGGACGATGATGCCATTGATCAAAAAGCCATTATCACAGACATTCCTGTCATCGACGACAAACAAGAAGAAGACACGGCCAAACAAGAGGACGATTCCGAAACGGAAAAGCAGCCCATAATCAAAAAATACGACAGAAAGACAACGGTTGGAGCCGGCCTGCTCTATTACAACAATCTGAATGATGGCCTCCAGAATCAATTCATCCTGTCAGGAATCGCCACTACCAAGAGCCGCGATCCGCTCATGTTCGGCACAAATTCCGCTTTCTTCGGCTTGTATGGCAAGGAAAATCTTTCGTGGAAAAACAAGAATAGATTCTCGCCGATTTACTCAAAAACGATTAATCAAGACAAATCATCGGAATCGAGCGTCCTTTTCGGCATGTTCGGCACGAAGAAAACAAAAGCTTACCGTGTCAACAAAATCTTCTTCTATCCGCGAGTCACTCCCGTAATGGAGCCAGATGACTTGTCGGAAGATGAACAACTGGAATTCGAGAAGAAATTAAGACAGCAGCATCTAGTAAACGCACGCATGTACGCTGAAATGAACTACCCTGAACATGCGGCAGTCGAATTCCTATTGGCAGATGGTGAATATGATAATGATTTGGAGCTACTGCGCATAGCGGCTGACCAGTTCGCAATACTCGTTCCGGAAAAGCTTGAAAAACTTCTCAAAAAAGTCCCCGCGCATTTGCTCGCCAGAACACCCGCCTTCTCCCCTGATACGTTCATCACCTATTATCCTGAAGAAGTCTATGCAAAAGCGGCGGATCTCTATCACAAGATTCTCGCCACAATAGAAACCGACGGTTCATCGGAAAACCAAACGTCCAAACAGGCCTCCAAGCAGAATTATAGTTCCGCATCGCTCGCTTTGGCGCTACTCTGCTATAAATATGAGAAGTTCGATCAGTGCTTCGACATCCTGAAACAACGCTATGAGAAGACGGAATCGAAACTCGATGGTCTGGATATGCTCCATTTCTATGAGGACTACGCCATTAACCATCTGAAACTCAGCCGTACCAAACCGCATCATGCACTGACAAAAGTACTGCGTGACAAGTTTCCAGGAGATCCCATTTTGGAATTCTACCACGCGAAGCAAGAACTGAGTCCCTTCAAGGATGCCTATCTTGAAGATCTTGGCATTCCGTTACTTCTGGAAGTCCTTGAATTGAATGGAGAGAACATCCAGCAAGCTCCTGAAGACCGTGGACAGGTTCTTCGGATGCCGTCATGGCCCGAACCGTTCAATGATGTCTCCCCTGAAGGCTTCCCGAATCTTGATCAGGTCTTCAGAGCCACGCATCACGAACTCGCCATGTGCTTCCAAAGCAAACTCAAGACAGTACGTCCAGATGTGTTCGGTATCGTAAGACTTTCATCCATCTATGCGCCGAATTCGGTGTACGCCAAACAGATCAGAAAACAGCAAATGTCGATGACCGATGAAGAACGCAGAGTTCAGACTGCCGTGCTCATCAACAATATCATGCTCCATCTCTCGCAAGGCACGAAATTCGAGCCATTCCGCAAGACATTGGAAACAAAGGAGCTCTACCCGTGCAGACGAATTCAGTCCATGGTTCTCCAAGCGTTGAAGAAGGACTACCAAATTGATTTGGAATACAACCATTACGAACCTCGCAAGGAGCAATTGGTCGAACTCGACAAGATCCTCTGGCAGACATCTTTCGACATCTCCTTCCTGCGCAATTGGAATGCGACGTTCGTGAAAGGTATCCCATCAGACAAAGGCAAAGGCCCATTGGCGGTCGTGGCGGATCCAAATGGTTTCGTCGATATCGACTATGCCTTCGACGGCATCGACAACTGCACCGTCGAAGCAACCACGCAATTCCATAACTATTTTGCGCAGAAACTCGCGCTCCATGTAGGCTTCGACCATACGTTGAGTATCGAACTGAATGGAGAGCACGTCTTCGGGCCAAGCTCACAGCATATCGCGAGACGCGATCAGGAAACCGTCATCCTAGACATACCGGAAGGCGATATCTCGTTGAAATTCATCATTTCGGACGATAAGCTCAACTACGGTTTCTTTGCACGGTTCACCGATGAAGATGGCATGCCCTTCTTCTTCAATGACCTGCATCAGCTGAACTGCAAAGTTTGCGGCGACCAAATCGAAAACTGGACGCAAGCCATCACGCCGCAGTTAAAGGCGTTGGAGAAAAAAGCTCAATAATCGCCAAGATTCCTGCGGTTTGCCTTCCGTTCGGAATGGCGCGCCTTCTCCTGCAGACGACGTTCGTTACTGGCCTTCGTCGGCTTCGTCTTTATACGGGGGCGTGGCGGTGTGGCGGCGCGTAGCAACAACATGATCAGCTTCTCCCGCACGTCGTATTTATTCCGCAGCTGATGACGATACTTCTGTGAAAACAGATCCAATACGCCATCTTCATTCACTTGATTGCCGCACAAGCCAAGTAGCCGGATACGAACGTCTTCCGGTAGTGACGGTGAATGAATGATGTCAAAACGCAGATGCACCGCGCTATCCGTCGTGTTCACATGCTGCCCGCCGGGGCCTGAGCTGCGGCAGTATTCATATTCGATTTCACTTTCCGGAATGGAAAGCTTGTCTCCGATGTGAAGAATGCCGTTTTCCATATGTCTCTCCTAGATAATGATATCTTGTAAATCCTTATTCCTCTTAACATAGCACATAATCAACATTAAGCCAACGTCATTTTCAAATATACTATGAAAATCACCGATTCCGCCACAACCCATTTGAAAAAACTTCTGGAGAGAATGGGTGGAAGCCCCGTTGGCATCCGTTTCGATGGCTCGGTCGGCTCATGTCGAAATTCCGTTCCGCTGCTGAAACCAGTCTTCCAGAAGCCTGACGGTTTTCTCGAATACAAGACGGATTTCATCACGTTTTTCATCCCCCCCGAATACAAAACCGTCTTCGAAACCGCTACGCTCGATTACGAGACAGGGCTCTTCTCCAAAGGTCTCCATCTGACATGGCCGCACCGCGAAGGCGGCTGCCCAAACTGCAACCAACATTGAAAACAAGCTTCGCCTCTTTATATCTACAGCATAAGGCACTGACCGCGTAGGAGCGCAGCCCTCCCAACCACTGACCACCGGCCGCGCAGGAGCGCAGCCCTCCCAATCCACTGACCACTAATCACTAACCACTAACTTCAATGCCACAGGCTTGCAGCACGTCAACGGTTCCTCCACCGTCAAAATGCCATTTTCATGCGTGAACGCAGCTTTCGTCCATTGACCGTTCGGCAACAGTTTTTCAACGCATTTCGGGCAAGTCGCTTTCCTCAAGCGGATCTGTGATTCTTCATCCAATGCCAAACTGATCATCGCCACCAATTCGCGACCATCCGCCAATCTGCCATGGCGGACAATCGCCTGATGCATCGTCTCCAATGACATCTCAAACATGTCCCCCTTCAGGAAGTCCAACGCATCCAGCAGGATACGTCTGCGTTCATTTTTGAGAATCTTATAGTTCGGCATGTTAGACGACCATGCCAACGTGACGACACGACCGCCCAATTCATTCTCAAAGAACGTCATGCATGGCGAAATTTTCTT
>JAEEGJ010018645.1_pt1 | contig 15452 bp, 13 predicted proteins | sample 8958761 | NCBI WGS metagenome assembly JAEEGJ01 (sample SAMN16246546, study PRJNA631951) | gut metagenome | biome: gut microbiome; feature: rumen; material: RS-attached | host: Bos | place: Iran: Karaj | collected 2018-10 | reverse complement strand
TATGTATTTCTAGAAAGCATTTATCAAAGTTTACCGGACGAACAAAGAAAAGAACTGACGGACAGCTATAATGAAATGATAACAACAATGAAAGAGAAAACAAAATATAAACGGAATGAAAGACTTCTTTTTAATAATGGGTTATTTGAAAGAACTTTTTTCTCAATAATCATAGATTGAAATACTATGGGTATATGTTCACTTGCTTTCCCCCATTTTCTGCCGTAGACTGTAATCATGGCAGTTTTCGCGGAGGCTTGCAGACAAAGGTTGTCTTTACTATGTGTGAGGTAAGAAATTCATAATGAGAAAAGTAGTTGCTTCAACAATATTTCTATTGTTTTCATGTTGTATTTGTTTTGCCACGACACAGCCATATAAGGATTTCTTTTATATTGTTAATCAATCAAGTTATGATGTTTACATACAATATCGGGAATCTAAAATATTAACCCCAGACCCATATGGTTTTTCTTTAGATATCGGAGAAGGATATATAATTAACGTTGGATTAAGTAGTTTTTATGATGCAGGGGGATATGGAGTTTTACATAATGGAGCAAAAGCGAGATTCAGTTTATATACTCACAGTAACAAAAAATTTTACAGAATGGGGTGGTTCGCACGTTTCCTACTCATATCTGGTGAACTCATAGTAAAGGACGAAGATGGAAATATCCTCATGACTCTGGACACCATCACACCGGAAGATTTTGAAGTAACAGAAGAAGCCGGTATAACTACAGCCACCCTTGTTATCCGCGACAAGTAATCCGTAAACTTGCCTTGCACCTATCTGGTTTCTTCTGTAAACTGTAGACATAACATTTTATATAATAAAGGCTCAATTGATGAATAAAAAATCCATAATTATCTTTTTGTTTATAGTCAACCTAGGAATAATTTTTGCAGGCGGTTTTACAGATATCAAGACATTTGATCATTCCTCTGTAAAAGAGATTAATATATCTTTACAATATGAAAATTTAAGTATTTCAAACACAGATAAATCTGAAATATTAATAATTACTGAAACAAATAACAGAACCCTAGAACCAAAAATTGCTTTAGAAAACAACTCCCTGACAATAGCAAATCAAACAAAAACAATTGCCGATGATTCTTTTTGCTATGTGAGCATCCTGTTACCAAAAGATTGTTGTATAGATTCCGTTGATATAAATAATTATACTGGAAATGTAGATATAAAAGAGATACATGCCAAAAAGATAAAAGTACATACAGAGGGGAAAAGTACATTCAGCAATATATCGACCGATTTTTTTACATTAACCGATTTGGGTGAAAGTGATATTATCATCAGCAATTTGGATTGTGATTCTTTTGATATTGCACGTTTTGTGGGCAAGACTCAATTATCGCTGAAACATCCACCTTTAGAGGAATCGAACATAAGAACCAAAAGCGGTGAAATAGAAATAATGCTTTCTGAAGACGCAAATTATACAGTTTTTGCAAAATCTTTTAATTCAAAATTAATAAATAAACCCGAGAACACTGAGATTAGCTATATCCGCGAAGGTAAAAAATATGTTCACAACAAAGGTAGTGCTAATATAAATATTCAGACACATAGCGGTGATATTATTATACGCTGACCCCGGCAAGCGTCCGGGCAATTTCTGCCGTAGGCTGCTGTTAAAATATAAAGTCAAATAGTTTTTTGTGAGGGAAACAGGGGCTCTTTACCGTCTTTTTATGTTTTTGTCGATTATACTCGACAAAAACTAGTGTATTTTGTCGAGTATAGACTGTCATAATTGATTTATATTGTCGAGTATATTCGACAATATAGAAATCGTCAACAAAAACACGACACCGGTTAGCGGGTGGAGCCGCGCCGGAAGGCGGCCACCGCAAGCGAGCGCACGGAGTAAGCGAGTGCGGAGGCTGGAGGTGGTGCGGAGCACCGTACCGGAACGGCGGAACACGCGACCGCCCGAATTTCGGGCGGGAACCGCCAAATTTGCCCAATTTTGTGAATTACCTACTAAACATTTTGTAGATTTTCCTTATTTTAAACAAAAATCACGAAAAAAATTACGAATTTGTTGTTTTTTTTAAGATTATGGAATAAAATTATAGATGCGGGCAAAACTGTAGAGAGATTAATCAAAATGAACGCGATAATACCTTTTACAAAAGAACTTATAGAAACTTTGCTTTCTGTGAATGTCTCTGTAATAGAGAACACGGAAGAGTCGGCTACGGCTTTTTTCTCTAAGCTTACACCACCAATGGCCGGAATGTCTTACAACGGTGCTGATATACTGGTATATCTTAACAAGCTTTCTGAAAAAATCGTATACGATATTGAAGACCACTACTTCTTAAAATGGGCAGCTATACGGCTTCCTGAATCGGAAGATTACAAAAATCCTGCTTTTATTGTGATAGGACCATATTTTACGCAACAGATGCCGGACAACCTTACGCAAAAAGCGCTGCTCCGCAACAATCTTCAAGCGGCTTATGCCTCTCCGCTCAAAATGTACTATCATTCCATTCCGATATGCTCAAGCACGAAGATTATCACCGTAGCAAGAAGCTGTATAAACAACTACTACGGCATAACTGGCGAGCCTGAATGCCGGACAGTATATCCGTTCGGAACAGAAAAAAAGGTTGAATCCGCCGATTACTTCATTGAAGAAGAGCATATCTACATGGCACAGACGGAACGCCGCTACTCGCTCGAAACAAGGATGCAGGCGGACGTTACGCAGGGAAACAGCGTCGGTGCGCTTCAAACCTGGTGCATCCTCCGCGTAGAGCTGGAAAACAACAAACGGTATATGGCTTCGCTCCGTAACGCGAAAAATCTGTGCATCATACATAACACGATTCTGCGCAAAGCCGTCGAAAAGGCTTATGTCCACCCGCTGTACATAGACAGCCTTTCTAACCAGATTATCAACATGATAGAGAACAAGAACAGCGTGGAAGAGCTCCGCAAGCTTCAGGAAGACTGCATCGTGGAGTACTGCAAGCTCGTAACGCAGCATTCTCTTATAAAATACACGCCGATGGTGCGCCAGGCTCTGAACTACATCAACACGCACCTTAGTTCGGACATCCATCTGCCGGAAATCGCTTCGGCGATAAATGTAAGCCCGAACTATCTTTCTGCCGTGTTCAACCGCGAAACGAAGTTCTCAATTTCGACATACATCAATCAGCGGCGCATTGAAAAAGCGTTCGAGCTTTTGGAAACGAGCAATGCGAGCATCGAAGATATCGCGACATTCGTAGGATTCAGCGACATGAACTACTTTACGCGCGTTTTCAAGGGCATAAAAGGCATGACGCCGAGCGAGTTCCGAAAACACAGCAAAGTGTAACCAAAAAGTCCGCACGGAATGTGCGGATTTTTTTTGTCTGAGGGCGCAACGCGGGGTGCGAGCAAGAGAGTCGTGTTAAAAAGCTGCGAAATTCATTCTTTGTATATATTTTTCTGCGAAGACTGCGCTGTCCGCGAGCTGCAAGACCACTGTATTTGCCGCAATTTCAGTGGCTTTGGGCAAGGCGGCGGTCTTAGAACGCAATATAAGTTCCGCGCCGCGAAGGGCCGCGTTACCGGCATAAACGGCTTTTTCCGCAAGAGCAGCAGGCAAAAGCCCTGTCTTTTTTACGGCATCTATGTCGAGCGCATTGCCAAAATTACCGCAAATAAAGCATTTTTTTATGTCTGCTGCGTCTAGTCCGACAGACTGCAACAGCGTTTCTACAGCAGCAGCCGTCGCGCCCTTCGCGAGCTGGAGCTGCCGCACATCCTGCTGGGTAAGTCGCGTTCTGCGCTTGTTTCCGCCGGAATCATGCACTGCCGAGGCACACTGATTGCTTGAAACCCCGCCAGGAGTGTCGTCCGCACCGATATATCCTGTTTCGTCCATAATGCCTTCATCAAGCATACGCGAAAGTTCAGAAACAAGCGCAGAACCCTTCATGTCCACGCTAAGACCGCCGCCTTCAAATGCGGGGCCTGCCGCCGCGGAGCAAGCCGTACGCTTTCCGTCCGCATCAACAAGCATTATTTCCGTATTCGTGCCTATATCTATGATAATATACGGCTTGTCGCCAGCTTCGCCCGAAACACCTAAATCGCATTCGACGGCGAGTGAAGCGCACACTATATCCGCACCAAGAAACGCGCCTATGCACGGCGGCAGAACGACTTCTTTTGCAAGAGCTGCGAGCGCAGAAGCGGCAGACCCCGCGTCCCCAAAAAGAGAAACAGGCGTAAAAGGAGCTTTTTCAAAACCAGCAACGGAAAGCCCGCTCAAAAAGTGAAGCATCACCGTGTTTCCAGTAAACACGGCGCGGTCCGCTACGACACTTGCGCTGTCGGCCCCGTAACCCGAATCGCCGCATTTCGGAGCATGTTCCGCACACACTTCGCGAATCATCGTATCAAATTCTTCTTTCAGCTGCGCAATGAGTTTTTTTTGCAGAATTTCAACACCATTGTAATGAGCATATAAAATGCGGGAAACAACATCTGCGCCGTACAAATAAAGACAGTTGCGGATATTTTTTGTTTTCAAGGGAACCGCGCGAAAACCCCTGGAAGTCTCACTGGTAACTGAATCACTTGAATCAAGATTCCACAACGAAACCTCGATATTCGTCGTTCCTATATCAACCGCAAAACCGTACCGCATTTTTCAGCCTACAAAACAAGCGGCTCTTACCGGAAATCCGGGTATGACTCAAGAAAATCAGGAGAAAGGAATTCGCTTACCGTCTGCCGCGTATGAAGCGTTTCCTTCGCGCAAGCAAGACCGTACTGAATACATCGTTTCACAGGCTGTCCGGTAACATATCCGAACAAATATCCCGATGCGAACGCATCGCCCGCACCGACAGTATCTTCAATATAAGATGGATTATACGGCTTTTCGTTCCAAACCTCGCCATCTTTGTACACCATTACGCCCCTGTCGCCAAAAGTGATTATAAAATGGCGGAATCCCAAAGAAGCGATTTTTGCCGCGCAAGCCGGGTCTGGGAAAGCTTCTTCGCCCAGAATTTCAGCCGCCTCGAACTCGTTGCAGCCGAACAAATCCACGCGTTTTGCATAAGGTAGGCTTTTCCGCGCTATATCTGGAGCCGTTGCGTTCTGGAACACAAAAATCGGCTTATCATCAACATACTTGTAAAACCTTGAAAGCGTTTCCTCTAGCGGATTAGAATCCATGCACAAAACATCGGCTTTTCCCGCATCCAAAAACGCCTTAACAGCGTCATCAAAAACAATTTCCTGAAGAATCCGCATACTGTAAACACAGCGCGCAGCCTGCCCTGATGATGCCATAACCGAAAAAAGAGCCGTCTTGTTTTCGCTGCTTGTCTTTAGAAGTTCCGTCGAAATTTTATCTTTTTCAAGTCCATTCCGCAAAAAATCGCCGAAAAGATCTTTTCCGACCACAGAGCAGATAGCCGACGAAAACCCAAGATGCTTAAGATTTATCGCCATGCCGCGCCCTACTCCGCCCGGAACGAGCTCTATGCTGCCATCCCGATATGCGCCTGGAACAAGTTCCTCGCCACAGAATGCCTTAATATCGACCGATACGTTGCCAACGCTTAAAACGGAATGATTCTGCACGCTCATACAGTTTTCCTTAGAACGGCGCTCTGATATAGAAAGTTACGATATTATCCGCGGCATTGTTGCCTCTTGGCATTCTGCGCCACGCAACACCGAGTGACGGAGAAAACGATTTTATAAGATTCTTGAACTCATATTCAAGCAAAAAGCGGAATCCGTTTCCCCACGAAGAAGAGGTTGTTGGCGCTGCACTAACAAAATCCGTGCGTCTTCCCGTCACATACTCTATTCCAAGGTTAAGACCGCCCAAACCCGTATACACTCTTGCTCCACTTGCAATGCCGTAATCGAAGAAAAGGTTGAAATCCTCGAACATGAGCATATCCAGGTTAACGATGGCGTTTACGGTAATTCCGATATAATCAGTGAACATCACCCGTATGCCCGCCTCGCCGGAAAGAACTATATTCTTGTTTCCACGAGCCTTAATCGTATCGAACTGCGTGTTAAAATCAGGATCTCCATAAAAAACACCAGAAGAACCGAATGCCCACGTAAAATCAAATTCAGATTCGGCAGCCACTGCCATAATGCACATAAGCGCACAAAAAATACATACAAACCGTTTCATATAGTTTTATTCTATCACATTATCTTGCCTTTTCCATTAGTTTGTCGCTATATTTAAAAAGAATTCTTGATTTTTATGATGAATTTAATATTTTGCCGATACATCGGAAAAATTAAGGAGATTTTTATGAGGCTGTATACAAGACAACATCTTTTTATAACGATACTGATTACGATTGCCGCAGTTGCTGCAATTACAGGCATAATCACATATAAGCTTACGAACGCCAGAGTTTCGGCGGCCAGCGATAACGAACTTGTCGCGGCAACTTCAATTGATAAGCAGATTGCCCAGAATGAGTCAGCTACTAACGCCGATGAAGAAACGGAAGTTTTCATTTCATCGCTTCAGCAGAATACGAAAGAGCCTGTTATACAGACCGCGAACGCCACATCCGGATATACGCAGGACGAGCTTCAGAATATCAGCGTGTACGAAAAATGCAACGAGGCTGTCGTAAACATAAGCACACAGGTTATGGCGTATGACTGGTTCTTCAACGCCGTTCCGCAGGATTCCGGTTCTGGTTCAGGCTCCATAATCGACGCTCGCGGCTACATTGTGACGAACCTTCACGTCATAGAAAACGCCTACAAAATATACATTTCGCTTTCTGACGGCTCCCAGTACGAAGGAACCGTCGTCGGCACTGACTCCGCATCCGATATAGCCGTATTGAAGTTCGACCCGCCCGCCGGCATGGAACTTTCTACAATTCCATTCGGCAGTTCAGACAGCCTTAAAGTCGGGCAGAAAGTACTTGCTATAGGAAACCCGTTCGGCTTTGAGCGCACGCTCACAACCGGTATCGTTTCTGGGCTTGGACGACCTATTAAGAACGAGGACGGCACAATAATCCGCAATATGATTCAGACTGACTCTGCCATAAACCCGGGTAATTCCGGCGGGCCGCTTCTTGACACGCAAGGACGCATGATCGGCATTAACACGATGATTTACTCCACTTCTGGAAGTTCCGCGGGAATTGGTTTTGCCGTATCCGTAGACACAGCAAAGCGCGTTGTGGCAGACCTTATTCAGTACGGAAAAGTGCACCGCGGAACAATCAACGGAAAGCTTATACAGCTTACGTCACAAATAGCAAAGTATGCCGGACTTTCTGTTTCATCGGGACTGCTTGTTTCCGAACTTGATGCGTCGAGCAACGCCGAAAAAGCGGGATTAAAGGCAGGAACACAGGCCGTTCAGTACGGGAACCGCTATAACTACACGACGATTTACCTTGGCGGCGATGTCATAGTCGCGGTGGACGGCACATCCATAACGTCTTTCGCAGATTACTATTCGCTTTTGGAAAGCAAACGCCCCGGCGACAAAGTTGTGCTTACAGTGCAGCGCGGCAAAAATCAGGAAAATATAACTGTTACTCTTGACGATTAATCCTGTAATGCTCTAAATCCGCGTGGTGGTAATAAATCGCCATCAACAGGCTGCTCAAGCACCAGCCGACGGGATAGCCAAGAACTATCCACAGTACAGAAGTAGTAACTCTTGATATTATGAAAAGATAAATTTGACGAACGACAATAAAGCTTCCCATCATTATTGCGACAGGGATCTTAGTGTTTCCCGCACCCTGAAGTGCACCAGAAAATGTAGAATTAACGCTTAGTACCAAATAGAACGGCATCATGTACCGGACGAACATCGTTCCAAAACGCAGTACATCCGCATCCTGATTAAAGCAGGCGACAAGTTTTTCCGCGAAAATCAGCGTAACGGCAATCAGGACAAACGACACCGCCCAGTTCATAAACAGCGCCGTCCGCGTTCCCTTTTTGGTGCGCTCAATATTGCCCGCGCCAAGGTTCTGCCCGGCAAAAGTCGTTATGGCAAGATCAATGCTTTGTGAAGGCAGAATGCAGATTTTGTCGATTTTGCCGTAGCTCGACCATCCGGCCATTGCCGCCGAGCCGAACGCGTTTATGTATGACTGAACGAATACATTCGAGAACGATACAATCATCATGCGAAGCCCGCTCGGAAACCCGATTTTCACGATATTCCGCAGCATGAACCGGTCGAGCTTCAGTTTTTTGAAGCTTAGCCTGTACATTTCTTTCTCACGCACCAAAACAAAAAGGACAAGCAGCGCGGAAAGCCCTTGCGAAATTATAGTTGCCCAAGCAGCTCCGGCAACGCCCATCTTAAAGACGGCAACAAAAAGCAAATCTAGCACGATGTTCACGACAGACGAAAAAAGCAGGAAGAAGAGCGGACGGCGCGAATCCCCTACAGCGCGTAGGATGCCAGAACCCATGTTATAAAAGAGCATACCGGACACACCGGCAAAATAAATCTGCAAATAGACGCGGGCTTCATCGTACACGTCCGCGGGAATGGCGAGCAGTTTAAGGAAAAGCGGCAGAGCGAAAAGCGAGCTCACCGTACACAAGACGCTAAGAACGAACGTAAAAACAATCGTCGTATGAACGGCGCGGCTCACGTTTTTCTCGTCTTTCGCCCCGAAATACTGTGAAATGACGACACCGGCACCGGTCGCCATTCCCAGGAAAAAGCCAATAAAAGTGAAAATTACAGAATCAACAGAACCGACTGCCGCAAGTGCTTCCTTGCCAACGAAGTTTCCAACAACGATGCTGTCCACAGTGTTGTAAAGCTGCTGAAAGATATTTCCGCAAAAAAGCGGCAGCGCGAAACTAATAATGTTTCCCGCAATCGAACCTTTTGTCATATCTACGCTTTTTTTTAAATGATGTCTTGAAAATCGGAACATAAAAACTATTATAGCCATTCTTATTTTAAAGACAATGCGGACATTCTTCTTATTGAGAAAACAAAAATCTGGGTTATAATTTAAGGTAATAAAATCGCTTTTCGAGCGAAAGCTTTTAAGGAGCAAAATATGAAAAAACTTATTTTAACACTTATAATTGCAACCCTTTCCTTCTGCCTCGTTTTCGCAGGCGGAAAGAAAGACAGCGCAACATCTTCAGACAGGGCGATGTACCTTTCAAACCAGGGCTATATCACACCTGCGAACGAAATAGAAATTGATGCGTATCTTTCGCAGGTCGATTACGACTATCCGCTGCCAGAAAACGCAGCCGTTAATTTTATCCTTGACGCGGAGCAAAAAGGTGAGCTTGCTTACCTTCAGCTTGGCATGAAAGCCCAGAAAACAGCTTTCAAAGACTTGCCAAAGTTCAACCTTGCTTTCGTAATCGACTGCAGCGGCTCAATGTCATCCGCGAACAAAATGGACTGGGTAAAAGATTCATTCGATATTTTTATAGAAAATGTCCGCTCCACGGATTACGTTTCTTTGATTGCGTTCAGTAACGATGCGGCAGTTTACTTCCCTGCCACACAGATGAAGACATACATTGAAAAGCAGCAGTTCAAGAACAAAGTCCAGTCAATGAGAGCAAGCGGCGGAACAAACATTTACGCGGGACTTGCAACAGGATATCAGGAAGTTATCGCGAACTACGACCCGGCCTACAACAACCGCGTAATCCTTCTTACCGACGGCGAGCATAACGACAGCCGGAAAACGACGGAAGATATCGTAAACCTTGCAAAACAGTACAACAAGCTTGATATAAACGTTTCCTGCATCGCGCTTGGAACATCTGCCGACGTAAATCTTATGACAGACGTTGCGGAAGAAGGCGGCGGAAGCTCACGTTTTATCTCGAACCACGAAAAAATGGTAGAAACTTTCAGCACGGAACTTGACCGCCTGCTCGTTCCAGCCGCACGCGACATGAAAATGAACTTAAAGTTTGCCGACGGAGTTACGCTCCTTGAAACTTGGGGATATAAGAACGTCATCGACGGACAAAGCGTTTCTTACGAGCTTGATACTATCCACAATGGCGATTATGAGACAATCGTAACGGAACTTCTGCTTTCAGACGGGTTCGACAAATCAAAGCCGATAGCATGGTTCTCGTACAGCTACAAGACGATGGAAAACGCGGAAAAAACTGGTTCCGCAATTCCGGTTTATCTTGTCAAAAAGAGCGCGGATCAGGATGCGACAATCACCGGAGAAAGAATAATGCAGTCCGAAGCATACATCCGTTATGCACGCCTGCTCATCGACATTGCCAGAAGGTCAGACAACATAGCCGACCTACAACGCCAATACAACGACTCAATCCGTAACAACGGTACGAATGCCACAGTCTACGCGAACGGAGAGCCGGTTCTTCCTGTTCTTGGCAACGTAGACACCTCGAACACGATAATGGACGAAATACTTTATCAGCTGAACACTTGCATCAAGCTGATAGATGATATGCACGCCGATTTGATGCGCATTGACGAGGCGATTCCAGGCAGTCAGTTCAGCAAGGACTTCCAGATTCTTGACAACTACAAGGCAACGTTCGAGCGGAATCTTGCAAACTGCACCGATTTCCGGAACAAGCAGAACACACCACAGTATTAATTTTTTATATTGTAGGCCCGACGGCAGCTACGCGCCGCCGGGCCGGGCTACTACAGGTTACGCTATCGCTCCAGCCTCCTCGGCTGAAACAAGTTCAGCCTGCGGTGGCCGCTTCGCGCCTTTCGTATCCCTCGCGCGACGGGCGGGCGCACAGGGTACCAGCGAAAGCAATGATATGGGAGAACTAGTGCTTATTATCAGAACAGTTCAAGAATTAATTTCTGTTTTTTTAGTTGACATAGACTAACTTCTCTGATATTATCTCCAGTCATAGGTGGTTCTTTTTAGAACTACGTGCAAAATATGGCTTGTATTTTTCAGAACACGACAGTCACAGATTCTCTCATTGCGTACGGGCTGACCCGGCAAGAAGCCGTCATTTACGAGACGCTTCTTAAGCACGGCGAGATGACAGGCTACGAAGTTGCAAAAGAAACCGGCATTTCCCGCTCAAACGCGTATGCGTCGCTCGCGGGGCTTGCGGACAAAGGAGCGTCGTACCTTATAAAAGGAGAATCCGTAAAATACACGCCTGTTCCTGTCGCGCAGTTTGTGACAAACACGCTCGCAAGCCTTGCGGAAAAAGGCGAGTTTCTTAAAGCACACGCCCCGGTTCGGCAGGACACTTCCGACGGCTACATCACGGTGCAGGGAGCTTTGAACATACGGAACAAAATCCGGCAAATGCTCGCTGAAACACAGCACAGGCTTTATGTGATGGCGCCGTCAGACATCGTGGCACAGTTCAGCGACGAGCTTGTTGAGCATCTGACCGACGGAAAAAAAGTCGTCGTACTGATGGACGGGCTTTCGCCAGATTTGACGGAAAAACTTTGGAAAGCAGCGGAATCGGACGATTCGGCGGTCTACATGACTGATGCCGAACCGGGTCAGATACGCCTTATAACAGATTCCGCGTACGTGCTCACCGGCGAGCTGACAGGCTCAGAAAGCGACACCTGCCTTTATTCGGGGCAGAAAAACTTAGTTTCGGTAATGAAAGAAGCGTTGAAGAACAAAATCACGCTTTTGAAAAAATAGGGGTAGCGCTGGTAGCCCGACGGTTGGATAACATCCGTGTTATCCAACCTAACCGGGTTTTGCAACGCAAAACCCGCCAGTTTTCGTACACATCCTGTGTACAGCTTGGCGGAAGTACCCCAAATGGAGGACACAACATTATGAAAATCGGTATTTTAGGTTACGGAAATCTTGGACGTGGCGTTGAGTGCGCCATCAAACAGAACCCAGACTGCACACTTGCGGCAGTTTTTACGCGGCGCGACCCTGCATCCGTTAAGATTCTTACGAGCGGAGTTCCTGTTTACAGTGTAAACGATATTGAAAAACACAAAAGCGAAGTCGATGTACTTATTATCTGCGGTGGAAGCGCGACAGACCTTCCAAAACAGACTCCAGAATACGCAAAATATTTTAACGTAATAGACAGCTTCGACACGCACGCAAAGATTCCGGAGCATTTTGCAAACGTTGACGCTGCTGCAAAAGCGGCCGGAAACACGGCTCTTATCAGCTGCGGTTGGGATCCCGGAATGTTCAGCCTGAATAGACTTTATACGAACTGCATCCTGCCGGAAGGAAACGACTACACGTTCTGGGGAAAAGGCGTAAGTCAGGGTCACAGTGATGCTATCCGCCGCATCAAGGGCGTTAAGGACGGCAAGCAGTACACTATCCCGGTTCAGGAAGCACTCGATGCAGTACGCGCGGGCAAAAATCCGGAGCTTACGACACGTCAGAAGCACACACGCGAATGTTTTGTTGTGGCGGAAGACGGAGCGACAGACGCAGATAAAGCCAGAATAGAAAAAGAAATAAAAGAAATGCCGAACTATTTTGCGGATTACGATACGACCGTTCATTTTATCAGCGAGGAAGAGCTGAAAAAGAATCACTCAGAGATTCCTCACGGCGGATTTGTTTTCCGCTCCGGCAAAACGGGATGGAACAAGGAGTACAACAACGTCATTGAGTACAGCCTTAAGCTTGACTCGAACCCGGCGTTCACATCGTGCGTCCTGGTTGCGTACGCTCGCGCAGTATTCCGCATGAACAACGAAGGGATGAAGGGATGCAAGACGGTATTCGACGTGCCACCGGCATACCTCAGTCCATTGAGCGGAGAAGAAATCAGGGCACATCTGTTGTGATTGATAGTTGCATTGGGGTTTCACCCCAAAAAAAACTTGGATAATCTCAGTGACGAGCGCGAGCGAAATTGGGACTGCGGACAGTATTGCGGCGAACGAGCAATATCGGTGTACTACGTAGCGGAGAAACGTGGTACACCGATGCGAGTGAAATACCTTACTCGCCGCACTAACTGGCCGACAGAACCAATATAGTGGGAGCTCGTCAGTGATATTATTTTACGCCTTTTTATATGTGAAAAAACAAAGGAACAAACATGGAATCATACATCACACAATCGAACTTTTTTGAAGGAAACGCGCCGGAAACGGTTGCCCAAACATACGGCACACCGCTCTACGTCTACAACGAGCGCATTCTTCGCGAGCGGATGCACGAAGTCGCCTGCGTCATAACGAAATATCCGTATACGGCGAACTACTCCGTAAAGGCGAACACGAATATCCACATACTCAAGCTTGCGCTTGAAGAAGGACTTAATTGCGACGCGATGAGCCCCGGCGAAGTTACTCTTCTTATGAAAGCCGGATTCCCGAAAGAGCGGATTTTCTTTGTTCCGAATAACGTTTCGGAAGACGAGCTTGCTTTCGCAATTGAGCAGGGAGTTATGACAAGCCTCGACAGCCTTGCTCAGCTAGAGCTTTACGGCGAAACTCACCGCCGCCTGAGCGACGCGGGTAAAGCCGCCGCCGGTTCAGAAAGGTGCGCCGTCCGCATCAATCCGGGCGTTGGAGCCGGACACTGCGACAAGGTTGTTACTGCCGGCAAAAAAACAAAATTCGGCATTCAAGAAGCGGATATCCCTGCGATTTTCGACATTGCCGACAAATACAAGCTTCGCATCGCTGGCATAAACCAGCATATAGGCTCGCTTTTCATGGACCCGCAGCCTTATCTTGATGCGGTGACGAACCTTCTTCGCATTGCGATGCAGTTCAAAAAACTGGAATTTATCGACTTTGGCGGCGGCTACGGCATTCCGTACCACAAGCTTGAAGACGAAAAGCCCTTCCCTATGGAAGACTTTAAGCGACGGCTCGAACCGATTCTTGACGATTTTGTTGCGAAATACGGCTATGCGCCGCTTTTCAAGAGCGAGCCTGGCCGATTCTGCGTCGCGGAAGGAAGTGTTATTTTGGGCAGAGTTCACGCGGTTAAGCAGAACTCCGGCGTTACATATTGCGGCACTGATGTCGGCATGAACGTGCTTGTGCGCCCTTCAATGTACGACAGCTGGCATGATGTTGAAGTTTTGCGCGGCGGCGTACCGTGCAGTAGGGCTGCAGGCTTAACGGAACAGACCGTGACAGGCAACATCTGCGAGTCCGGCGATATTCTTGCAAAAGCAAGGATGCTTCCGACCATGCAGCGCGGAGACTTGGCTTGCGTGCTCGACACTGGCGCATACGGATACAGTATGTGCAGCCCGTACAACAGCCGCCCGCGTCCTGCCGAAGTGCTTATCCGTAAAGACGGAAGCGTGCAGGTTATCCGCCGCCGCGAAACCCTCGACGACATCCTCGCGTTAATGCAGTAGTTCGCGTTTTTTCTTAAGTGCTTCTAAGCCTGCAACGCCTTCCGGGGTGACGGGCTTTATCCACTTTCCAGAATACATGTGAATCTGCATCAGCACGTAGCGTATCGGCTCGTCAACGTAGCACATCGCGAACACGACAAGGAACGGCGCGTGAAAAACGTTGTTCGCCACGAGAAGGCAAGGCAGGACCATAGCGAACATGAACGCTATCTCAAGGATTGTGCCGTAAGCCGCATCTCCTGCTGAGCGGTACGTATCGTTCTGCGTCCAGTTTCCCATGCGGATAATGCACGCGATTCCGTAAATGATGATAAGTCCCCTGCCGTACGTGTACGAAAGCCCCGAAAGGATCATGGCGTGAAGCAGCGGATAGTTCACCGCAAGCAGGATCAGGACGATCGCAAAAATCGTTATCTGGCAAAAATACACGATGCGTTTTGCACGCCGGAACGCAAGCTCCGTTTCACCCGCGCCGACCGCTTTGCCCACAAGGACAGATGCCGCGCTCGAAAATCCTGCGAAAAATCCGATTACAAGCCCTTCCAGCGTCCTGAAAACCGCGACAGCCGCAATCGCTTCCTCCACCTGATGCCCAAGCACGATGTTTATCACCATGTTTCCAACGCCGATAAGCACCTCGTTGCAGATAATCGGGAAGCATTTCTTGAAATAAATTGAGAGGAACGCCCTGTCCCATTTGAAAAAGTTTTTGACGCGGAAAAGATGCGGATATTTGGAGATCGCCGCAAAAAATATAACGACGAGGACGTTCACGCCGCCGGAAATGACAGTTGCGACAGCCGCTCCCTTAACGCCAAGAGCCGGTGCGCCCAAGTTTCCGAAGATGAGAATCCAGTTCATAAACGTGTTCGTAAAAACTGATGCGATCGCGCCGTAAAGCGGAATCTTCACTTTCTCCGTCGAGCGGAGAAGCGCGCTCATACCCATCGCCATAACCTGTAATGGGTACGAAAAGCCTACAATCTGTATGTAGTCAACGCCAATTTCCCTGATTTGTAGCTTATCCGTGTACATGGAAAGCACGACCTCTGGGAAGCATGTCGCCGCGACGGAGAAGATCAGCGAGACGGTCAACATG
>JAEEGJ010018644.1_pt1 | contig 15452 bp, 15 predicted proteins | sample 8958761 | NCBI WGS metagenome assembly JAEEGJ01 (sample SAMN16246546, study PRJNA631951) | gut metagenome | biome: gut microbiome; feature: rumen; material: RS-attached | host: Bos | place: Iran: Karaj | collected 2018-10 | reverse complement strand
GATTTAAAGTAATATTCAATTGAGCCATGTACTTAACCTCCTTGATTTTTTGTCGCAATTAAAATTATACAAGGTTAAGCCACTTGGCTCTTTATTTTGAATTTACACAATTATATGGGCACGACGTTTGTGCGTTACAAGACCTTAAATCGTACGCATTTACCCTCGAAAAACGTACAGTTTTGCGCACTCGACTTTACAGGCCATGCGCTTTCACCAGTTATAAAAACGCCATGATATAATAATAGTGTTCAGATTCACTTTTACAGTTGTTCTTTTGCGGTAAGGGATACGATATGGATAACTATAATGTTGAGAATGAATTCGGCACGGGTTCTGCCAAGTGTCCGAATTGTGCAGCAAGTATCTTCTATAACGAAAAAGCGGGCAAGCTTGTCTGCAATATGTGCGGCAGTCTTTTTGACCCGGAGAGCCTTAAGCCTTTGGGCAGGATCGAGAACCGCGATACTGATGCTGCGGATGAGAAAGAAGATAATAAGCAGGAGTTTATTTGCGATTCCTGCGGTGCGGCCGTGGTTACGGATTACAATACATCAGCTACATTCTGCGCTTTCTGCGGCTCTCCTACCCTGATCAAGCGTCGCCTTTCCACAGTATTCAGGCCTGACCTTATTATTCCGTTCAAGATTGGACAAGAAGAAGCCATCGCTAATTATCTTGAGTGGGCGAAAAAGCAGAAGAATGTCCCGAAGAAGTTTACCTCGAAAGCTGTCCTGTCGAAGATCACGGGTTACTATGTTCCGTTCTGGCTTCTTGATGCTGACTGCATCGCAGATGTAAGAGGTAAGGGCCAGAAGTTCCAGGGCGAAAAGATCGAGAATTATGATATAGACAGAACCCTTAATTACAAGGTAAGACGGGTTCCGTTCGACGGCTGCAGAAGTATCAGCAACACGTTGATGGAAGCGATCGAGCCGTTTGATTATAAAGATCTGAAAGAGTATCACGATATGTATCTGCCGGGATTTTTCGCGAACCGTTATGACCTGTCGGCAATTGATATGATCGATGTCATAAAGATACGTCTTGATAATTATGCATCCGAGATCGTCAAGTCATTCTCCACTTCTGATTATGATGAATATAAGGCTATAGGCGTCTCCGGTTCATATTCAGATAACTTCAAACAGGCTTATGCATTGATGCCAGTCTGGTTCCTTAATATCGAATACGAAGGCTCAACATACGGTATAGCTGTAAACGGACAGACCGGCAAAGCATCAGGTTCTCTTCCTATCAACAAGAAGAGCGTTTATTCGCATGCTGCACCCAAACTGATCATTGATATCATGAAATACTTGGGGTTAACTCTGATCCTGCCTGCTATTTCAGTTATTTCTGTTGCTTTTCTGCTAGGTGAAAGGGCTAATTTCCTTGCCTGCCTGATAGTTTTCCTGCTTATCTGGATTCCTGTATTCTCACTTGGTCTGATAGCTTTTATCCCGTTCATCAGGCAGAAGTTCAACAACATGAGATTCTACGGATCGGTAACCATTGATAAAGCACCGGACATTGCGCAGTATATTGATCTGAAGAATTCAGTTGCCATGGAGAACAGGGATTCGTTTGCATACATGTCTGCAAAGGCGGATGATGATGCGAGCAAGAACATTGCCCAGCGCCCGCTTTCAGAGCGCATATTAAGCAACATCTTTAAGTCTTGATCTATTTTCTGACGATAAGCTCCAGTAATTGCCCGTCCTTGTGAAGCGGGTATCTGATCAGGCTGACCTTTCTATTTCTTTTGATCCTGAGATATGTATAGAGATCAACAGTTATGAAAACTGAACCGCCATCTTCAAACCCGAATTCTGCAACATGATAGACAGCGAAAAATCCCCGACCACCACCGCTGTGCCAGACTATTTTTCTTTTCGCAGACAGGACATATCCATCACTCATCTCATACTTAGATCTCATAAGAAGAAAGATCTTGTAATACTGGCGCCCTGTAACGAGTATCGTATTAACGCCGAAAAGGATCATGACAACTAACGGCGGAGCAAATGTTACTATCAAAGCGACAGCAATGAGATTGAATATGAAGAAGAGCATCTTCAGGAAAATAAAGTAAAGAAAATCGTGTTCGTCATTGTACACGTCGCCGATAACAGTAACTGTGCGTGACCAGTAGAAAAACAGCAAAAACGCCAGGATAACAAACTCTATTATTATCGACAGCGTATTATAAGGAAGGACACGGATGAGATAATATGCCAACGCAAGAAGTCCTGTCAGCGCCAGGTCATTGCAAATAGTATATAAGATCTTTCTGATGATCATCTAACGTTCCTTCCCGTAATCCCCAAAGTGTTGCTAATCGCTCCACTCTTTGAAGTTCATGCCCATCTTTATCCATATTATAAAGCAAACTGCAGCTGCCAGGAGGAACGCTCCTCCGACACTCATAGCTGATATCAGACGGAGTTTCTTAAAGAGATGAGCTCGGCATCAGTCTTGGATTCAAGCTCTCCTTCTTTGAAAAGTTTTACAGTCATGGCTGCAACGGGCTTTCCGTCACAAACGAAGATCAGATCATAATATCCGGGTTCGTTTTCGGGTCCGATGTAGAATGAACCCCATGATCCGCCCTCTTCTTCAGGCTTTACCAGATCGCCAGTAGCGACGAGGTTCGGGAGGTCTTCTTTTGAATAATCGTAATTGTTGTATGCATCCGGCTTGGGGATCTGCTTGAATGCATAGACCTTGATACTTTCAGCTTCTTTTGTATTCAGATAAAACTCAATATATTCGTTGAGCTCGAAAATGCTTCTGATCTTATCTACAGCAGGCTTCGTGGAATTGAATTCATCGCTGCATGCCCTGTTGCCGGTCAGTGCGAGACTTACGATCTCTGCTCCGCCTTTAAGCATATAAAGGCATCCCGGAGTCATTTTAGGCATTTCAATCTCTGTCGGTGCTGTCAGATCTGAAGGATCGGCAGTAGAATTCTCGGAAGTATAAGTAATATCCTCAGAAGTCTCAGGAGCTTTGGAAGGAGCGGTTTCAGGGGGCTGAGGCTTACCGCAGGCTGTCAAAGAACCAAGTGCCATAACAGCAGCAAGTGATACCGCGAAAATCTTTTTCTTCATCTTAATATCTCCTTATTTTTGTATTATTTGTTATATCTTCTTAATGTTGCCTTGATGTCGGGAAGCGCTTCCAGGAATACTTCAACGCACTTCGGATCGAACTGTGTGCCCTTTCCTTCTTCTATTATCTTCAGAGCCTCTTCAAGCGGGAATGCAGGCTTATAGATGCGGTTCGAACACAGTGCGTCGAAAACATCCGCTACGGCCATGATTCTCGCAGACAGAGGTATGTCCTCGCCCTTCAAGCCTTCAGGATATCCCTTGCCATCCCATCTCTCATGATGGTAAGCAGCCATGTTACGTGCTTCTGTAAGATAGCTTCCGCCCTCAACTGTGCTGATGGCTTTCTCGATGATCGCCTTGCCTGCTGAAGCATGAGTCTTCATTATCTCAAACTCTTCCGGCGTAAGCTTTCCGGGTTTGTTAAGAACTGCATCAGGGATCCTTATCTTGCCGACATCGTGGAGCGGTGCGGATTTTTCCACATACTCCATATATTCAGGTGTCACCTTATCAAGATAATAACCTTTCCGCTTCAATCCTCTTAAGATTATTCTTACATATGCCGCAGTCTTCTGAATATGGTCACCGGTATCAGAGTCCCTGTTTTCCACCATATCCGCCATAAGTATGATGAGACCATCCTGCATCTTCATGACGTTCTCTGAGAACTGGCGTATGTCACGGTACTGTTCGGCCATGTCAGACTCCATCTTGCTGACTGTCGAATATAGCTCGCCGATCTCATTCTCGGACTTGATATCTATCGCCTTCAATTCCTCAACGCTTCTGTCGATGGACTCCTGATCACCGATATTCTTTATGAAGTCCTTGGCAGATTCAGTGATCTTCATGATCGGATAGATGATGTATGACTCTGACAGAGCAACGAAGATAACGGTGATGACTATCGTGAATATGGCGACAAAGATCGCGATATTGCGGATATAACGGTTAAGATCACTCTTTATATTGTTGATATTGATCTCGACGCAAAGAAGTCCCTGGGCCTGTCCTTTGCTGTCAAAGATTACCTTATATCCGTTGAACATGTGGCCATAGCCTTCAGAATTGCCGTCAAGAACACCGCTGTCAGTCCTCTTGGTAAGAACAGCTTCGCGGAAAGATATCAGTGTATCTTCATCAAAGCTTCCTTTTTCGCAGGGTGTTCCAAGATATGTGTAAGTACCGCCTTCTTCAAGCTCTTTGGCGGTCTTGGTATTGATCGCATATGTCAGGCTGTTAATATCCTTAACATCGTCGAAATAGACCGCATACAGATAATCGATGTCTGAACTTTCCTTGACGTGATTTAATCCCGCCCTCATCTCCTCATATTCAGCGGGCATCTCACGCGCAGCGATCATATCACCGAAGGAATACTCCTGGGCAATACTATGAGCATACTCGAGCACAGTCGTAGTATATTTGCTGTAGTGTTCCATATCATGTCTTTCATAGAGACCATATCCGACAACAACGATAATGACTGTCAGCACGACAATAACAACAGCGGAATATACGGCTGTGACAATCTTTATGCTAAGACCTTTATGCTTTTTCTTATTCAAAATAACATCACCTGTCTTACGGCAAACCGGATAAAATAAAATTTATTTGTTTATTATATAGTATAAATATGAACAAGTTGCTATGGGCGGCTCCTATAATGTTAATTTTTGGAAAAATACTTTAATTTCCGCGCCTACTTTTAAAAATGTTCTGTGATATACTACGCGGAAAAAATGACAGGAGTGAACCTTTTGTTCCATAAAGAGAAGCTTATAGCCTTATGTCTTATACCTGTTCTTCTTTTCGCGGGATGCGGAAAGACTGAAAGCAGCGGGACGACCATTCAGGCTACAACAACGCCAACCACAACAACGGCCGCCACAACGGCTGAGACCAGTACTGTCCCTGCAGAAACCACTATTGATATAAAGACAAGCACCATAGATAACGGTTATCTTCAGCAAGCCACCATAGACGGTGTCTCATATTCACTGACGGTAGACCTCGCGAAGTGGGAGAAGAACACATCTATGGAGCAGATCGGCACATTGGAGGAAGTCTTCTGGGAAGTCTATCCGCGCCTATACAAAAGATTCGGCGAATACAGCAAAGCTCCTGTCGACGTGGTGCTTCACATAGAGAACGAAGGTTACGAGATAGCCGAAGCCTGGGAAAACAATGTGCATATTCATGACCAATGGCTCATGAATAATCCCACAGACTTTGACTGCTTTGTACATGAGCTCGCGCATGTTATCCAGAACGGCTGGGATGAGGAATATCTGGAATACTCAGGCTACATCGAGCGCTTCGCAGATTACTGCCGCTTTATCTATGCTTTTAAGAACGGCCTTTATAACGACGAAGGCTGGGAACTCCAGACAGTCGAGAATGAACCTGACCGTGAGAGTTCCGTGCGTTTCCTGGTCTGGCTCGACTATAATCTGTCTTCACCTGACAGAGACTTCATCCTCAACTATTTCCGCATCTGCTCCTCTATGAAGTATGAGAAGACAGCATGGGATAAGGCCTGGACAGAATTATTCAAAGGCACGAAGTTCGAAGGAATGAGCATTGACAAGGTCTGGGAGCTCTATGCATCGTCAGATTTTGCAATGCTGTCATCTTATTCCGGCAGCAACGGAACCTCCGAATTGCTTACAAAATACGATATCCGCTCAAGGTATTAAGAAGTCACTCTTCTGACCACTTTATCTTGCACGCGGTAATCTCAGTGCCGTCTCTTACGATCTTGAACAGGTCGCCGTCATCCATGGCAAGCTTTTCGATATCAAGAGCTTCGCCTTCAAAGGACTGACTGCAGTAATGGATCTCAAGCCTTTCAGGTTCATGTGTCTTGATGAATCCGATGTCATATGTGTTCAGCATAAAGCGGACGTATTCGATATTATTCGTGTGATAGCAGTAATCAAGGCTCGTGGAACGGACCTTTATGGTCTCTTCATGTTCAGTGCCTGTCTTCGGGAAGCGCGAAAAGTCCAATCCTGAAGTCTCTGTCTCATGAGCCATTTCAGGCAAAAAGCCAACGCTCTCAGCTTTTCTTATCTTTCCGCTCTCCAGATCGATCGCAGCAAGCTCCGTCCTGGCCTTCAAAAGGACCTCGCCTGTCTTGCTCTCTGCTATCGTATCTATATTCAGCTTTACGACTGAGTAGCTTGAGATATAGCATTTGACGGTAAATTCTTCTCTCCAGGAAGGTCTTCTGACAAAGCAGATGTTATTCTTGGCGATGAGCCACATTGCCTTATACTTTTCCATGGCAACGATTCCGTCTATGCCAAGGTCACCCATTAATTCGGTTACCGCATTCTCGACTATCCCGTCTGCAGCAAGTATAGAGAGCCTCAGTTTGCAGTCACACATGCTTCCTGAGACATAAGATTGTCTTTCGTATATCATTTTGGATCTTTTAGCTCCTGATTCTAATTAAGCTATACAAAGTATATCAGTTGACCATGTCGAAAAAAGGCCGTTTTCAGGTGCTTTATCTTTATGAATTCATGCTTTTTACGGTGTCGGCAGGCTTAACTGTCATCTCTGCCCAGGCAGGGATAAGGCTGCTCCTGACAGCATTTCTTACAGACCTGATATTAGACCACGCAGTACAGTAGAAAGGTACTTTTCCCCTCTCGAGGATCTCAAGAGCCAGCTTGGAAGTGATAGCAGATGCGACACCTTTTCTTCTGTATTCAGGAAGGACATCGACACCTATCTGCCACATCTCAGGCGCATCAGCTGAGCACCCGGCAAGGCCTATCAGCTTGCTGCCGTCGTAGGCACCGACACCCAGAACATCCAGGTGTTTCCTGTCTTCACACAAGGCATTCGCCCATTCGGGGAGATAGAGATCCTCATACTCACCCTTTTCGAGCACACGGAGCTCATATGGACAGGGCAGATTGATGAGCCTGTTTATGTCAGGAAGATAGTATTCAGCCATAAAGCATACGGCCAGACCCTTTGGCGCCAGTCTCTCATTAAGCCAGTGCATGTTGGGCGTCTCAAAGAGGTGATAGAATTCGAATTTGCTTATATATTCCTTGACGATGTCAGCCGTCTCTTCTGTCACGCCGGCCACGACATTGCTGCCGTAAGATATGAAGTTGCATCCGATCGGATCCTTATAGTACTGCTTGGCATTAGGTCCGATATTAAGATCTACGACCACACTGGAATCAGCAAGGAAATCCTCAGCCCTGCAGCCTATGTCTTCTGCGGACTGTGTCATCGCTATCTTCAGGATGTCTCTATTGGTCAACATAACGTTATATTAACACTCATGAAGAGTAATAATCATTCATTCTTAAATGATGTTATCCGAAAACAGGAAAAACAGCCAGTTTAACAGTGTTACATCTGCATAACAGACAGGCTTTTGAGGTTGTTCAGACTGAAACTAAAATGTTATACTCCTTCAAGGGAAATAGGCATTTTAAAAGTTTTTAAAGCATCCGTCTTATGGGTAAAAAGAGAAATAGAAAAGCTATCGTAATCACCACAATACTAATGCTTGCAGGCATCCTGATGATCCTGGCAGGATTCTTCGGAGGCTGGTTCATAGGGCTTTTCGCAGGAGACTTCGATTACAAGAACATTAAGCCTGAAGATATGGGCAGGACTGTTAAGACTGACGTCATGGTCTACTATGATGATATCGACTTGCAGGATAAGACTTTGCAAGTGTTGGGATCCATTAACAGCGACGATTTTAAATTCATCCTGCTTGATATATCCCGTCTCAGCGAAAAGGACAAGAATATCTACTATTCAAAAGAACTTCAGCACATTACTATAACTGGCCGGCTGAGAGCTGTGGATGAGACCGAATTCCGTGAGGTCGAAGAAAGCCTTTACAGGCTCTATGACAGCTTTATACAGGACAGGATCGAGCGCGCAGCCAAGAAAAAGAACTACACAGATGCTGAGAAGAAGGATCTTGAGAAATTGCTCCAGCAGACACTTTTCGCGCCTGTAATCCCTTACTGCATCGAAGTCGAATCAATATCCTCATTTAACTGGATGCCCTTCATTCCGGCCGGAGCAGTTCTATTCCTGTTATCTCTTGTACTTGATATATGTTTTATCTTCAAACTTAAGAAGAGGATCGTGCTTCCTGTCGCATACGGACTCATGGTAATCGTTCCTTCCGTAATGTTCTTCGGCCACATAAGGACCATGCTTACGGTAAAGAAGGTCTCAGACGGCTTTTACACCATAAAGAACCTGGAATGCACCGATACTCAAGGGCTTCTTGACTCAGGTTCAGGTGATGTCGACAGCATGTTAAACTGGGTATTCAAAAGGCATTTTTACGGTATCTCCTTTGGAATTAACGAGAAAAGCTTAGACTTCGGATGCTCTGCTTTTGCATCAGTAACACCTGACGGGAAGCACCTTTTCGGACGCAATTTCGACTTCCCGGAAACAGATACGCTTCTTATCTATTCACACCCTGAGGGTGCTTATGAATCCATAGGAATCGCAGATATCGGACTTTTCGGTGTCAGTCAGAACAGCCTTATAAACCCCGATTCGCCTCTGGGCAGGTTTGTTATGGTAGCGACTCCTTATTTTGTTGTAGACGGAATGAATGAGAAAGGCGTAGGCGCCGGGATCCTGCAGCTGGACCTCGATGAGACACATCAGGATAAAGGCAAGCCGGACCTTATTGTCTTCTGCGCCATCAGAGCGATCCTCGACAAATGCGCTTCTGTCGATGAGGCTCTGGAACTGCTTAAGTCCTTCGATGTACATTCCGGCCTCAAGTCTGACTACCATCTGTTCATAACGGACAGATCCGGAAAAAACGTTGTCGTTGAATGGCTTGACGGTGAGATGGTCGTAACAGAACACCCATGCTGCACAAACAGCATAGTAGCACCCGGCAAATACTATAACAAAGGCACCCCGGACAACAGACTGCCCACTATGGAAGCATGCCTTGGCACAGGCAGGAAAACAACTGATAAGGAAGCGATGGCTATCCTGGAAAAGGTTAAGAACAAGAAGCTCACCGAATGGTCATGTGTCTATAATCTGGATGACTTTACTGTCAGCATATGCCTGGACAACGATTTTACGAAGGTCTATACATTCAGCGTGAACGATCTTAAATAAGCGCTCTGTTCAGACGGTCTTTACAAGATCTTTTATGACCTCACCCGCTATGATCAGACCGGCAACAGAAGGAACGAATGCAGCGGAACCGGGGAGAGCTCTTCTTTGTGAGCCTTCCCTCTCGAGTTCAAGATCATCAAGTGAATCCTCTGAAGGACTTACAGGCTCCTCTCTGGAATAGACGACTTTAAGGGATTTGATCCCTCTCTTCTTACACTCACGGCGCATTACTTTTGCCAGCGGGCAGATAGATGTCTTATAGAGGTCGGTTACTTCAAACGCCGTAGGATCGAGCTTATTTCCTGCTCCCATGCTGCTGATGATGGGAGTGCCTGTCTTATCAGCCTGCACGATGAGCTCCAGTTTTCCCGTCACTGTATCAATAGCATCAATGACATAATCGTATTCAGAAAAATCAAACTGCTCTGCAGTATCAGGCATATAGAAGGTCTTATATGTGCGCACAACGCAGTCGGGATTGATATCGTGAACGCGTTCTTCAGCTACATCGACTTTATATTGGCCAACAGTCTTATGTGTAGCAATTATCTGGCGGTTAATATTGGTAATGCTTACTTTGTCATTGTCAATTAGATCAAGCGCACCAACGCCGCTTCTTGCCAATGCCTCGACAGCGTAACCGCCGACACCGCCTACGCCGAAGACAGCAACCCTTGCTTTTTTAAGCCTCTCCAGGCCTTCATTTCCAAGCAATAAGCGCGTTCTCGAAAACTGATCAAGCATCGTATGCTGCCTCCACTTATAGATCTTATCTTAGAGAATCAATGTATTTCTCATATCTCTGATTGTGCGCCGTCATAGCTTCATCAGAATCCACATAGGCGAGGAAGCTCTCTTTGTCCACCCACTTATAGTCTGTGGTCTCACCTTCCTGAAGGACTATGCTGTTCTTATCGCAGCTGACTTTTGCAATATAAGAATAATACATGGCGTGGCTCGTGTCCTTGAACATAATGCCGACAAGTTCCAGTGAATCAGCAGTAAGTCCGGTCTCTTCGAACAATTCTCGTCTTGCCGCTTCCAGAGGCTCTTCTCCGCTTACAGCTGAACCGCCTGCACTCGCCTCCCAGTATCCGGGATAGACATCTTTTATATCGCTTCTTTTCGTGAGGAGATAAGTTCCGTCACTGTGGATCACAAGAAGGTCAGTTACAAGGTGGTATCTTCCTTCAGGAATATGCTTATAACCTCCGAAGTATCTCTCGAAAGTCTCGCCGGTCTTGTTGCCGTCGCGGTCATACAGATCCCAAATCTCTTTTGCCATATGAATACCTTTACCCCGTCATTTCACTTCAGTAACTTTATATGTATCCCACTCGATGTGGACATTATATTCTTTTTTCTCACCTGACGGAGACTCCAAAACAGGAAGAATTATATCACCTTTCGCATTTAAGGTTTATTTAAGAGACATATAAGCCTTATACAAAGGTTTATCTTAGTTTTCTCCTTAGAATGGTGACATAACGAACAGCTGCTTTGAAAAACACATTTGTAATGGAGAAAAAAATTATGAGAAAGAACACTTTAAGAGAATTCGGTTCGAAGAAAGATATCGGAATGTCGCTTCTGTGGTACTGGCTTTGCTATGTGGTCGTAACTGCTATAGGAATTGGCCATACGATCTTCAACATCCTCGTGCTTCACATGGGCTCAATGGCTGAAGGCCCCGGCCTGGGTGAGGGATATGAGATGACAAAGCCATGGCATCCGCTCTATAACATCATCCTATTTACGGTATTTGGCCTCCTCTACCTCAGGAAAGTAAAAGAACCCACACTGAAGAAAGCGATGGCTACAGGCGCTCTCTGGGCGGGAATAAGCATAGTCATAGATCTTGTCGGATGGGTATTGATCCCGCATCCGTGGACACTTACATTTAAAGAGTTCTATATCGATTATCAGCCTTGGATCACACTTATCTATCTTGCTATGTTCATAGCGCCCCTGATAAGTTACTTCTTCTTAAGACTCAAGACGAAAAAGAACTGATCTTATTCCCTGGTAAGTCTTATCTGCAGGGCAGGCACTACACCGGTATCCATGACCTTATAATCTGTAAGGCGTCTGCCCTGTTTCCATATAAAATGCGGAATGTTGATCATCTCGATGAGGCTTCTGCTGATATCTGCACGGTCAAGAAGGCCTATAAGTTCTGAATAACTTTTCTGGATATCAGCGATGGCATCGTACATCTGACGGCCGTTTTCCACACTGACTCTCAGAAGATACGGGTCGTCGTTATTCTTTTCGAGCGAGAAAAGATTCATGAAGCCCCTATATGTATAGAAGTTATACTTATTCGATTCGACATACATGCCAAGGTCTGAGATGCCCATGTATAAATACGTCCCATCATCAGAAGATTCGTCTGTACCGCACAGGTTAAGAAGGCCGCCCTGTGTCGGTGCAACTATCTTAAGCTTATCAAGCTGCTTGCCGGACCAGTCTTCCGGCCAGTCGAACTGCACTTCTTTATCACCCATAAATGCGGTCTCATGGATATTGGCATTTGAAGAAGGCATCTTAACGAGATCTAACATAAAGCAGCCGCTGAATGCATAAGATCCGATCTCTTCTATAGTCTTGGGAAGGTCAGCAGTCTTAAGGCATGAACATTCCGAAAATGCGTAGCGGCCGATCTTCTTTAAAGATGCAGGAAAAACAATTGCCCTCAGGTTATCGCACCCTGCAAAAGCATTGTCTTCAATCTCCAGAACAGAATCAGAAATGCGGATCTCTTTTATGTCCTTGCAGTCCTCGAAAGCCTTGCTGCCGATAACTGTTACATTGTCAGGAACATCCACACAAGAAGATGTGCCGTTATATCTTTTAAGTACATCGCCTTCGATTATGAAGTCTTCATTAGTGAGATCTTTTGTGCTTTCATTATCTTTGCCGGACACGATCTTTATATAGTTAAGAACGATCGCATCCTTAACGACAAAAGGCTTGCCGCATTTACTGCAGATCGCAGCACTCTCGTCCGGATCTATCGATATACCGGCTCCACATGACGGACAGTCCAACGGAATAAAAGCCATATAACCTCACAAATCAGTTTTCCCATATTCTATATAAAACAGGAGCAATATGACACCGCTTATTTTTGAATGTGATATCCGCCGTCAGCATAAACATTGGTTCCGGTCATGTAATCCGAGAGTCCGGACAAAAGGAACAGTACCACATTCGAGATATCTTCAGGCTGGCCAAGCCTGCCTTCAGGGATCAGGGCTTCAGACTGCTTTCTTATCTCTTCATTGTCAAAAGAACCCTTGGTCATGCCGGTATACGTAAAGCCCGGTGCAACGGAATTCACCTGGATGTTAAACGGTGCGAGGTCTAATGCCATTGCAGATGTCAGAGCAACGACACCACCCTTGGATGCTGCATAGTCAGTCATGTTGTTCCTGAAGATCGCACTTCTTAAACAGCTGATGTTTACGATCTTTCCTGCATTTTGAGACATCATGACCTTTGAGACTGATTTTGATACGATGAACATTCCCGTAAGATTTACGGATATTATCTTTTCCCAATCGGATGTCTCTATCTCATAGAAGGGTTTGCTGTTGCCCCAGATACCTGCTGCATTAACGAGTCCGTCGATATGGCCGTATTTAGCGGCAACATCTTCAACTGCTTTTCTGATCGCAGCTTCATCTGTCACGCCTGCTTTGTAATGAGTGTAATTCGTGGAAGTGATATCGCTGTCATTTACATCGATGCCAGCAACGAAAGCTCCTGCATTAAGGAGCTGATCTGCGCAGCTCTTTCCAATGCCGGAAGATGCGCCTGTCACGATATATACTTTTCCTTTAAAATCGAATTCTTTCATAAATACTCCTTTTCGTGCTTATTCCCTAAAACCCAGGAACTCCTTTAAGCCTTTAAAGTTCAGCATGTATTCCTTGTCCAGTCCGAAGCGGCCGGAGAACAATTCCTTATTGCTGTCCAGGAACTCTTCGAAAGTACCGCTCATCATCTCGGGAGTAAAGAAGAATGTCCTTGATGCGCCGGCAGAGCGGTCGCCTGCCTGAACGAAGCAGGAATAACCACCCAGTTTATGCAGTCTGAACTCAAATCTTTCCAGGTACCAGCCTGTAATCTCAACACCGTAATCAGGTCTTACGTCAAAGACTTCTTCTACTTCATTCTGCCATTCGATATGGTTCCTGTGATCCTCAACTATCTGCTGTACAAACAGTTCACCGTCCCAGCCTTCAGCATATCTGTTTGAAGTTCCGTCATCCCAGGTGTAGTATTTGACGAATTCCTTTTTGCCGTCATTCTCTTCGATCTTATAACTGTAGTGATCGTTCATACGCTCTCTCGTTGCCCACGGATATGCTTTTTCGAGACGCTTAAGAGCTTCTTCAACGTAAGCATCCACGTCAGTTCCGAGATAGAAGAAATCCTTGATCACGATAAGAGGAACTTTCACTTCTTCATATGAAGCGGCGCCGTGCATGGCTTTCCACGGCTCTTCTTCATCAAACATTACGGACATATTCTCCTTTGCAAAAGCAAAATAATCGCCTATCATATCGCGGAATTTGGGATGCTCAGGATGTGTTCCCATAAGCTGCTTTTTGAGAACATGGTCTTTGGTAATAAGTTCAAAATCCTCACCATAGACGTCATTGAATGCTTTGACAAAATCTCTTTTCCTGCCCTTCTTAACGAAGAAAGTCATGGCTCTCGGCTCTAATGCAGGAAGCCTTTCAAGGCAGTCTACGATCTCAGGATGGTCCTGAAGTTTGGATATCTCAGTGTCGATCAGGCCATGATCTGCTGTCACGATAAGAAGCGTGTCGCCCATCTCAGATGCGAACTTTGCGATCTTTTTCTCCATGTCCTTCAGACACTTTTTCGTCTCCTCCGAATGGCATCCGGTCTTGTGGATAACATCATCAGGTGAAGGCCAGTATGCATAGATATACTTGCGTTCGGGCTCATTGCAGAGCTTCTTCACACGGTTTAAGACCTTCTGGAAAGTATCCGGATTGGGCTCTGCAAAAGGCGATGACACATATGCTTTAACGCCTGCCTCGTTGATCCTGTCGACAGCACTCTTGTAAGGAGTAAGTGTCCCTGCCACATGGTAATCTGCAGCGGGTTCATTTGTGTATTGGATCTTATTAAGAAAGACCGTTACGTTCTTATCAATGTCTTTATAGTAGTTGTCCCATCCGAGCCACGCATGCTCGCAAGGCTGAAGGCCCGTCATGAGTGCCGTAGTCGCAGGAACAGTTGAAGTAAGAAAGACTGAATCGATCTTATCTGTCTGATGCTTTCTTAAGAGCCCTTCATGATCAAGATCATTGAGGATGGTTATTCCCATGCCGTCGAGGACCAGGAGCACGACATTCTTATATTCCCTGTCCAAATGCTCATCCAAAGCAGGCAAAGACTTCCCAACAGTCTCTGCACCGAAGTACTTCATGACAGAGTTAGGTATATTCGCGATACATTTATCGTAATCTGGAAAATAATAGTAAGCCATATGTGTATTATACCAATCGTAATGTTTTAGTTCTCCCTTTGGATATCACAGATCCTTTTCAAGATACCCACATGTAAACGGGAAGAAATCAAACTTCTTCGTTCCCACATGAACAAATCCGTGATCTTCATACCATTTGCGCAGCACTTTATTCTCTTCGACTATGCTGAGTTTGATCTTATCGAATCCGGATGCTTTTGCTCTTGATACGGCATCAGCCAAAAGCGCATCGCCTATTCCCGAATGCCGCTTATCAGGATGAACGCAAAGACTGCCTATCTCACAATCACCCTCAGGTGTGAGTGCAAGATTGTAATATCCCACTAGCTCATTGTCTTCAAAGTAACCGAACATCGGACGGTGCTGCTCATTCTTCCACATTAGAACCTTTGCCTCATCCGTTGCAAAAGCCGTGAACAGCGGCGCGTTCTCTTCCGTGAATCCAAACTCGTCAGCTACCGTCTTAAAGCTCTGCCTTATCACGCTTACGCATTGTTTTATATCATTGTCATTTATCTCTCTTATCATGTTCATCACCCTATTTCTTTATGCTTTTCCAGTCTTATCAGATGCTCTTCGTCAGGTGTGGTTATACCGTTTTTATAATGGTAACCCATCTTCAGATAGAACGGCACTCCGGTTATCGATGCAGGTATCTC
>JAEEGJ010018643.1_pt1 | contig 15452 bp, 9 predicted proteins | sample 8958761 | NCBI WGS metagenome assembly JAEEGJ01 (sample SAMN16246546, study PRJNA631951) | gut metagenome | biome: gut microbiome; feature: rumen; material: RS-attached | host: Bos | place: Iran: Karaj | collected 2018-10 | reverse complement strand
GATGCCATCGAAGACGCCGAGACGGTGCAGGCGCTTGCGGATGTAGAAAGCCAAACGGCAGTGGTTGGTTTTGGAGATGTCGCAGATCTCCACCCGCTCGGGATGGAACTTGCCGCCAGCGCCCATGCTACTCACGATGCGCTGGTTGTTTTGTTTGGCGTAATAAAGCAAAAACACCTTGGGTGCCACCGTATCGATGGCATCCACCACATAGTCGAAGGGCTGCGCCATGAGGTCGATAATGGCCTGGTCTTTCAGATATTGGTTGAGGACGGTCAATCCTATCTCGGGGTTGATGTCGCGCAGACGTTCGGCCATCACTTCGGTTTTCGGTCTACCAATGGTGCTCTCCAAGGCCAACAACTGTCGGTTGCGGTTGGTCACATTCACCACATCGCCGTCGACGAGAGTCATGCGGCCTATACCTGCGCGAACCAGCTGCTCAGCGGCATACGCGCCCACACCACCCAGTCCAACCACGAGGACATGCTTGGATCTCAGTATGTTAATGCCTTCATCGCCAATTAATAGGCGTGTTCTGTCTTGCCAGTGTTCCATAGGGTTCGTTTTTGACACGGGACTGCGAAACACGAGACTACGGGACCACACTCGCCCTCTTGCCGTCATTGCGGGCGCAGACCCGCAATCTCCCGAATGAAAGGAATGCGTTTTCGCACTTGGGAGATAGCGGATCAAGTCCGCTATGACGGTTTAGGATTATTGTAGTGGGCCTCGGCCTCATTTTTCGAGTCCAAACAATCGTGCAAAATTAGCAAAGATTCTCGTTTGCAAGGTCGATAAATCCATTTCCAACAGATTTGCTGCAGCCTCATACACCGTTTCAACCCCGATTTCCGCCATGTCGGTTTCAAGGAAGAGATAATCCAAATCAATGAATTTGAAGGATTTACGAATTTTTCTTTCAAGATGCAACAGACTCTCGCCCACGGAAAGATAAATCCCCTGCCCGATGAGTTGCTTTATGTCTTGCTCCGTACCGCTGAAGCCATGGACAATCCAAGGCTGTTGGGCTTTGTGCTTCTTCCGCAGGGCGATGATTTCGTTATGGCTGCGCACATCATGAAGAATCATGGGCTTTTGCAAGGCTTCCGAGAGTTCGATTTGTCGCTCAAAGAGTTCGATTTGCCGCTCAAAACTAGCCTTGTGCATTTTGTCCAAACCCGCTTCGCCGAGGGCGAGGACTTGTGGCAACTTCATTTTTTCTTCAAGGGTTTGCAATGCTTTTTCTACTTGAAAATCAGCCTTATCCAATGCCCACGGATGGATGCCGTAACTAAAACAACCATGCTCGGGACATGACTGGTTTAAGTCCAGATTGACGATTTGGATAAGATTGTCACATGATTTTATTCTATGGGTATGGATGTCAATAAATGCCGTTCTCATGCTGTTTTGAAAACCACTAAAGATACGATGTAACAAATCAAACCAAATACTATAAACAATCCAACACCCCAACCTTTCAGTTTCACCTTGTTTTCATTTTTGTACTTTTTTTCCAACTTTTTGTATCTACCCTCACTATCCAGCAATATGCTAAAAACAAAGTCAAAAACACAGCAAAACACAACTACTCCTATATTGACTTTGTTTGAATACTCTATTCCGATTTGGTAACACAAGAAGTTAATTATTGATCCTAAATACAATGCTATTGTGAGGAACAAAAGTCCAAATGCCATGATATAAGGTCCATTGTCGCCCCATTCCTTGTAAAATTTCGCATAGCGATAGAAACAATAATTGAAAAAAGTCCTCATTTAAAGTACCTAATTAGTTTCATTGGCAAATTTAGATACTTTTCTTGAATTGCAAACTGGAAGCGGAAAGATTTCTTAATTTTGCGGCTTGTTTGTGAAACCAGTCTATGGGATTGAATAAGTCAACGCTTACGGGGCACCTCGCCTGTTTCGGTGCCTACTGCATCTTCGGGTTCAACATCGTTTGCTGCAAGAACATCTCCAACGCGCATGTATTGACCCCCATGGACTTGCTATGTTTCCGTGCGGCGGGCGCCACACTGTTGTTTTGGATTCTATCCCTATTCATGCCCAAGGAAAAAGTGCCGCTGAACGACCTGTGGAAGATCTTCATAGCCTCCATGCTGGGACTGTTTCTCACCCAATGGAGTTTCCTGAAGGCCATCACCATGACGACCTCCATCGACACGAGCATCACCAACACCTGCACGCCAATCCTGACCATGATTGTGGCGGCCATCGTCCTAAAGGAGCCCATCACCTTCAAGAAAGTGGGCGGCATTTTGGTGAGTCTGGCCGGCGTTTTGATCTTGGTTTTCAACTCGGTAGGTTTAGGTGGAGGCGCTTCCGAGACTAAACCTCTGGGCATCGTTCTCGTGGTGGTCAACGGCCTGACTTTCGCTCTTTATCTCGGCATCTTCCGTCCGCTCATCTCGAAATACAATGTGGTCACCTTTATGAAGTGGATGTTCCTGTTTACCATGCTGGTGACCGTGCCCTTCAATGTCAAGAAATTGATACACATACCTTTTGGACAGATTGAGAGCCGTGTGGCGTGGCAAATCGCTTTTGTGGTGTTTTTCGCCACTTTTGTCGCGTATTTCCTTATCCCCATCGGGCAGAAGCGCTTGCGACCCACTTTGGTCAGCATGTACAACTATGTGCAGCCCATCATCGCCACCATTATCAGCATCATCATTGGTTTGGACCACTTCACTTGGAAGAAGGCTATTGCCATGGTGTTGGTCTTCACCGGCGTCTGGATCGTCAACCAAAGCCGGGCAGCGGCACCGCATATTCAGAAATAAATGTTATCTTTGTCGCATGGAAATGAACCTGCTGCAAACGAACATTGCTTATCTGAAGGGCGTCGGGCCGAAGAAAGCCGAAGTCCTGAAGAAGGAGCTGGGGGTGGCCACCTATCAGGACATGCTCAACCAGTTTCCGTTCCGCTATATCGACCGCAGCCAGATCCAGAAGGTGGCTTATATCAACGATGATAGCGTTTATTATCAGTTGGTCGGCACTATCTCCAACATCAAGCTCATCGGGGTACCGAGGGCTACGCGCGCCACGGGGCTGTTCAGCGACGAGACGGGCAGCATCGAGGTGGTGTGGTTCCGAGGACTAAAATGGATCAAGAACCGCTTCAAGCCTGGCGTGAAATATGTTCTGTTTGGCAAAGCCAGCGAGTTCAACCACAACTTCAACTTTGTCCACCCCGAAATTGAGGAATACGACCCCAAGGATCCGCTCATCGGTGAGGGTTTGCAAGGCGTCTACAATACCACCGAGAAGATGAAAGACCATGGCCTCGGCACGCGTACCATCGCCAAACTGCAGAAACTCATCCTGCAACAGGTCTACGAATACATTCCCGAGACACTACCGAAATCCCTCATTGAGCAAGAGCAACTGATTCCGCGCCGCTACGCCTACTACGAGATCCACCTGCCCTCCAACAACATTGAAATCCAGCAGGCTACGCGCCGACTGAAATACGAGGAGCATTTCTTCTTCCAACTCAAGATGTTGCGCAACAAGATGCACCGAGAGCAAGCCATCAAAGGTCATGTTTTCGGTGTAGTGGGCGACTATTTCAACGATTTTTACAAAAACCATTTGCCTTTCCCGCTAACCAACGCCCAAAAGCGTGTCATCAAGGAAATCCGAAAGGACTTGGGTTCGGGGCACCAGATGAACCGCTTGTTGCAAGGCGATGTGGGTAGCGGCAAGACCATCGTCGCGCTGATGGTAATGCTCCTCGCCTTGGACAACGGCTTCCAAGCCTGCCTGATGGCGCCCACTGAAATCCTGGCCACACAGCATTTTGCCACGCTTCAGGAGCAACTGAAGGACATGAACATCAATTTCGCCCTGCTGACAGGTTCCACCAAAATCGCAGAGCGAAAGAAAATTTATGCAGGCTTGGCCGATGGCACCATGCAAATCGTGGTGGGCACCCACGCGCTGATTGAAAGCAAGGTGGTGTTCAAGAACTTGGGCTTGGCCATCATTGACGAGCAACACCGTTTTGGTGTGGAGCAAAGGGCGAAATTCTACGAAAAGACAGAGATTTCTCCGCACACTTTGGTGATGACCGCCACGCCCATCCCGCGTACCCTCGCCATGACGCAATACGGCGACCTCGATGTCTCCAAAATCGATGAGTTGCCACCAGGGAGAAAGCCCGTGCAGACTTATCATGTCTATAGCGACGACCGCTACCGCATCATGATGTTCATGAAACAGCAGATAGCGCTTGGTAGGCAGATTTATGTGGTCTATCCCTGCATCAAGGAGTCGGAGAACACGGATATGATTGCGCTTCAGGAGGGTTATGAGGCCTTGCTGCACGACTTTCCAGAACCGCAGTACAAACTTTGCGTGTGCCACGGCAGGTTGACTGCCGAGGACAAGGACTTCGAGATGCAGCGTTTTATTAATAGGAACGCGCAAATCATGGTGGCCACGACGGTCATCGAGGTAGGCGTCAACATCCCCAATGCCACGGTAATGATCATTGAGAATGCCAACCGCTTCGGTTTGTCGCAGTTGCATCAGTTGCGTGGTCGCGTAGGTCGCGGTGCCGACCAGTCGTATTGCATCCTCGTCACCGACCACAAGCTAACCACTGATGGTAAGACCCGTATGAAAACCATGTGCAGCACCAACGACGGCTTCGAAATCGCCGAGGTCGACTTGGAACTGCGCGGTCCAGGCGAAACGGGAGGCACACGGCAGTCCGGACAAATCGAAATGCTCATCGGCGACCTACAAAAAGACGGTCCATTAATCCCGCAAGTCCGCGAGGCCGCCATCAAACTTTTAGCCGATGACCCGAAGCTCATCAAGCCCGAGAATCGAATGCTTCGTGAGCATTACAAGGAATTGTTTGCCCAAACGTTTGATTGGAGTCAGATTGGATAAGAGTAATATTTCCAAAAAACAGTTGATTTTGTATTGTCCTATTGAAAAAAAACATAAATTTGCAAAAGAAATAATCAAAACCATATTCAATATGAAAAAAATCTATCTTTTTATCGCTTTACTCATGGGCATTGTCTCGGTTTTTGCCCAAAATGAATATTCCATTACAGCTACGGCCCTTTATGGATATGGAACCGTGACAGGTGCTGGTATATATCACGAAGGTGACACTTGCACCATCACTGCCATAGCAAATGAAGGCTACGAATTCTCCTTTTTTAATGACAACAATGTACTAGTCATTGAGGAAAACCCATATATTTTCGTGGTTCATGAAGACCACAACATACGAACTGGTTTTAAACCATTTGAATACAGAATCAATGTCACTACAACACCAGACTACTACGGATATGTTACAGGTGCAGGCACATATGATTATGGAGAAACCTGTTCCTTGATGGCACATTTTTATGAAGGATATGATTTTGAGAAATGGACTGAAAACGGAGTTGAAGTATCCACCAATCCTGTCCTTCGATTCACAGTAACGAGCGAGCGCTCCTTGAAAGCACATTTCTTTAAACGCAACTATACCATCACTGCTTCCGTCTATCCTGAAGAAGGCGGTGTCGTTGAAGGTGGGGGGCAATTCACTTTCGGAGAGTCGTGTGTTTTAAAAACTTTCCCACGCAGTGGTTATGACTTTATAGGATGGAAGCGCAACAACAATGACATAGTTTCAACCGATGCCATTTTTGTTTTCGATGTCAGCCAATCCGCAAACTATGTAGCTTGTTATGAGCCGAGAACTTTTACTGTTTTTGTCAATGCCAACCCTTCCAATGGAGGTTTTGTTACGGGGAGTGGTACTTATCAAACCAATCAGGAATGTTCGGTGACTGCCACCGCTGCAGAAGGTTTCCGATTCATTGGATGGACTGAAGATAATGACACCATCTCTTATGACAACAGCTATACTTTCACGGTACTTGGTAACTCGAATTTGGTGGCCAATTTCATCCCAAACACCGGTGTAGAAGAGCAAAAAATAAACAGAATGGCTATTTTCCCCAATCCAGTCCACGATATGTTGACCATCGAAGCAGATGAGAGCATTACTTTGCTGGAAATCTATAGCCTTACCGGAACTTTGGTATTTAGGTTAGAAAACTGTGGCAACAAAGTGTCGCTTTCCTTGTCCGACCTACCAAGTGGCACTTATTTCGTTAAAGTCACAAGTAATATGATTTCTGAAGCTAGAAAATTCGTGAAATAGCCTTACAAGGAACTATTTGCCCAAATCTATGATTGGAGCCAGAGTGGTAATGTTTTTTTCTTTGCAACAATAATCAACAAAATAATACTATATAACCGTTTTTTACACAATTTAAAACTCATGTAAAAATGAAGAAAGCCTATTTACTCATTTTCATCCTACTTGCATCCTTCATGTCCCAAGCCCAAACCAATACTACTATCCAACCGCCTCGCCTCAAAGTCGGCGTGGTCTTAGGCGGTGGTGGTGCCAAAGGCGCATCGCATATCGGCGCACTGAAATACATCGAAGAATTGGGCATCCCCGTTGATTATGTGGCCGGCACCAGCATGGGTTCCATCATCGGTGGCTTTTATGCCTTAGGCTATTCTCCCGATGAGCTTACCGAACTCATTGCAGGCATGAACTGGTCAGAGTATATCGGCAATAAGATTGACCGCTCCATGATGTCGGAGGAAATGAGGCAACGAAACAGCACTTTGTTGCTGCAAGTACCTTTCAGCGATGAAAGCCTCTTTGACCGTGACCCTAACACAAAGTTTATCAGTCAGTTGCCCAGTGCATATGTCAACAACAGCTCGCTTGTCAACTTGTTCAACGACCTTTGTGTCGGTTATCAAGAGGAAATGGACTTCAACGACCTGCCCATCCCCTTTGCCTGCGTGGCCACCGACATGATTACCGGCAAGGAAGTGGTGTTGCGTAGTGGTAGCGTGCCTACTGCCATGCGAGCCAGTATGGCCATTCCTGGCGTATTCTCTCCTGTCACGATTGGTGACAAAGTACTCGTTGATGGTGGTTTAGTGAACAACTTCCCCGCCGATGTGCTTCGTGACATGGGCGCTGATATCATCATTGGTATCGAGGTTACTTCCACCAAGGATGTCACAATCAACGATTTGAAGTCGTTGCCCCAAGTGTTTCTCCGATTGGTCACCAACAGCACAAGTGCCAAGCGAGTGGAAAACCGCCAGTTGTGCGATGTCCATATCATCCCTGACATCAGCGGCTTCGGTATGCTCAGCTTCACCCCTGAGGCCATCGACACACTTGTGGGTAGAGGCTACAAAAAAGCCAGCGAGTACCACGACCAGCTCCTGGCCATAAAAAAGGCCGTCGATGCCTCGGCAGGGCATCCTGTCAGCAAGACACTTCGTGCGCCTCACGCCAAGAATTTGGACAAAGAGTCCGTACTCATCCGTTCCATCACCTTCAACAATGTGAGCCCTCGGGAAGGCAATTGGCTGATCCGAAAAGGTGGACTGAAGGTCAATAAAGTGTATTCAGAAGCCGATATCGAAAACGCCGTTAAGATTTATCGTGGTACGGGCTGCTTCGATGAAATCACTTATCAAATCAAGGAATGCGATTCCATCCACCAGAATGATCAGCTTTCGGAAGCCTACGACTTGAATATCGATATGAAATACGCAAAGCCCCATGTTTTTGGTCTAGGTGTACGCTATGACACTGAGGAAGGAGCTGCTCTGTTGCTTCACATCGGTCTCAACGAGAAGAAATTCAACGGCTCAAAGTTGAACGCTAACTTCAAGCTCAGTTACAACCCCAAAATCGACCTCACTTACACTTATTCAAGGTCGTCATTGGCCAATTTCAACTTGAGCTACGGTTACCGCAATGAGCATTTCGGAATAACAGACACGAATGAGAAGAATTTCAACATGAGTTACAAGCAGAAAAAAGTTAGTGCCTATATCTCGCAGTTTCACTTGCTCAACTTCAGTACAGCTTTCGGTGTGTCCTACACCAGGACCACTTTCGACCTTTCCTCTATGGAGGGACAAAACATTTTGGATAGCGTTGTTTTTGTGAAAAACAATTTGTTGACTCCTTTCATCAACTTGAAATACGACAACCTCGATGATGCCTATTTCGCCAAACGCGGTATTGCCGCACAAGTGAACGGAAGCTATCACATGGAAACGAAAGAATTTGAAAAGAGGTATTTCGACCTGAATTATGCCTTCCAATCCTACATCACTCCGCTAAATGGAAGATTCACTATCATTCCCCAAGTGTATGGCCGTTACATATCGGGTTCCCCTTTCGTTTACAACCTTTGGAATGTGTATGGCGGTGAGATAGCGGGGCGTCATTTCGATCATCAGCTACCCTTTATAGGCATTACCTCCATTCAGAGTATGACCGATAACATCGCTGTATTGCGTTGCGATGTGCGCTACAACTTCTTCGGAGACCATTATCTGACCGCAATGTATAACTTCTTTGCATTTTGGGATATGATACCCAATGCAGAAAGCTTAGGCAGCGTTTTAGGGTTCGATGCGCAAGGCGTAGGCTTGAAGTATTCCTACAACAGTCCCTTAGGGCCTATCTCACTGACTGCCTATTGGTCGGACATTTACCGTTTATATCATTATGGTGCCTATTTCTCAATTGGCTACACGTTCTAATCAGTTAGGAGTTAGCAGTTGTTAGTTAGTAATTGTTTCAGTTGTCGCTTTGCATCGCGAGGCTGATCCTGCCAACAGTGAAGCGTGGTGGAAGCAGTCCAGTTATAGTTTTGAGACCTTATTTTCTTTCATAAAACGGCGGATTGCGTCGGCATGCGTTCCACGGATGATGACATGGTGGTTGCCGATGGAATGTTGGAGCAAATAAGGCTTCAGATTCACATCGAGCGTGATTTGCGTGCGGCAGAAATGGTTGCTGTAAGGTGCCTCTATGGCTTGTGCCTCGGTGACAAAATAACGGTCTAATTTCGGACCACCCCATTTAAATAAGGTATAGTCGGCCAGAGGCAACACACCCTGGATGGCCACGCCTATACCCGACTCGAAATGCGAGCGCACCACAGTCTCATTGCACATGGTCAGCGGGATAGTGCAGTGTGCCAACATGGAGGTCGCATCAGTAAGTTGCGACGGGTTGGCCATAAATGCCACCTCGCCGCACAAACGTTTGGCCAAATACATGCTCATCAGTGTCTGCATATCACCTTCGCAGCCTGCCACGATGCCTTCATCGTTGAGCAATGCCAAAGCCAAACAACTCGTCGTGCCACAGGCTTTCACGATGTCGAAGCAGCGTATGGTCATGGCATCCAAGCGTTCCTCTTGACAGATGCGTTTGATAGCAAGATAGGCTTTGGCAGCTTCCAGCATATCGGTATCCGAAGGCTCTTTGACGGCCTTGGCACATTTCACCATTGTTTGCGCCACCTCCTCGGCCTCAGTTTGAGGCACCACCTTGATGCCATTGATGAGGCGTTGTAAATCTATGTCAACGGTTTCGATACCGTATCGTTGACGGAGGAAATCTCGATCCACACCGCTGGCAATCAACCAATCCGAGGGTTGACCGAACAACCCGATTCGGCCCCGTAGAGACGCGCCATGGCACGTCTCTACAATGGCCGATATAATCTCATCATTCGTCCCATGCAGGATTTTTCCTTCCACACCGATATTGCCCAAATAGGTCAATATTTCCAACGCCGCAGCCAAGGAATTGTTGCGTCCATCGGCAATCATCGTTACGGTTTTTTGGCGCGATGGACCACACATCGTTTCAACATCAATGGAAGACCAGATGCGTTTGAACAGGTTTTCCATGCCGCCAGTGGCAATCATAAATGCATCGGGCAACGCCTGTAGAGACGCACGGCCGTGCGTCTCTACGGATTCGTCACCGATGATTTTGATTTCCGCATTACATTCATTTTCCAGCCTTTGAATCAATTCGGCATATTCATTCCTGACGAATTCGTCGTTCTGGAACGAGGAACGAAGGATGGTAATTTTCATGGTTCTTTATTTTGGCCAATGGCTCATGGCCTATGACTATGGCCGCTTCAACGATTGTAAAAGCGGCCATAGTCATTAGCCATAGGCCATAGTAAATCAATGTTTCACAACAAATCTCATTGTCTGTTCACCAGCCTTCACGACATAAACGCCGTTCTCATAGCACGTCGTGTTGATACGGAGTTCGCTGCCATTGGCTTCGAATTCGTCCACCTTCTGGCCGAGGGTGTTATAGACACGCACCGTGCCGAGGTTTTCACCGCTGATGGTCACAAAGTCGGCGGCGGGATTGGGATAAAGGGTGGCCGAAGCCTCGTTTTCATCCACCGACCAGGTGTCGTCAACCATAACCGTGAAATGTGCGTCAGGACGATTGCTTGATATGGTTACTAAATCAGGAACGATGCCCTTGCCTGATATTACATCACTGCAAATTACGCCAAGTTGGAAAGACTCTCCCTGTAAAACTTCAAATTCAAATGGAGGAGTTTGGCATGTGAAAAACTCACCGCCGATCTTGAAAACTACCATCCCCAACTCATCACAACCGCCCGTAACGGTAACATTGTCATTGGTGTTGTTGTAAACCGTAACCCAACTCATTTCGCCCCAAGTTAGGCTAACCGTATCATCGCTGAAAGTCAGTGTTTCTTCAAAGCAGGGGTATTGTGGGATGCCTTCGGCGTTCATGGCATCAATGATGTATTCAAGCGAAGGTGGATAGATGTCGCGGTTAGCAAAGGTGTGGTCGGGACGGATGAGCATGATGGTGGGATAGTAGCCCACTGGTATGGCTTGGGCAATAACGTTGCCGCCACCGTCGCGGCTGATGGTGGGATATTTCACGCCAAACTGGTCGGCCCAGGCTTGGCAAGCATCGTCGTTACCATTGGGTGAAATCTCCATAACGAACACGCCAGCCTGATTGCAGCCATAGAGGCGGTAGGCTTCGACCATATCGGCCATAGGAGCCTCGCTAAATGAGTCGCCGGTAAGGAAGAAATTGATGAGCACGGCCTGACCTGCGTCGAGGATGTCATAAAGATGGATAGTGTTGCCCTCGATGTCGGTGGCGGTGAAGTCGGGCATGATGTCGCTGCCGCCGCCAGGTGTGGTGGTGACAGGCTCGATAACGACTTCGCCAAGGTTGCCGTCATTGTCGGCGGGCACGGCGTAAATCATGTATTCCGTGTTAGGAGTCAAGTCACCAAAAGTGTTGGAGATGACTCCCGATCCAGGCATGCCATAGGTCCAAAGGTATTCGGGGAGGTCGAGACCTGCAATGCCCATCCATTCCTGGATTTCGGCCTCGGTGGCCAAGGTGTAAGCGTATGAGGCGCAGTCTTCATTAGGTGTGAAAGTGGCCGTGACTTCGGTCTCCAGCACTTGGTCAACGGTGATGGTTACCTGTGGGTTGTAACTCGGCGTGTTGCAGTCGTGCTGTTGCAGTCCGTGTTGTTCCAAAGCATTGATGACGGTCTGGGCATTGTTGATAGGCCAGAGGTCTTGGATAACAATCTGATGGTCAGGCATGATGAGGATGACGGTGGGGTATTGGCCAATACCATATTGGCTACAAATCCCTGTGCCTCCAGCCACACCGCTGATGGTGGGATACTCAACACCATATGTGTTTACCCAGTTGAGGCATGCTGCCTCGCTGTCACCCGTGGCGATTTCCATGTAAAACACATCATGCATGTTGCAGCCCATGGCATAGTATGATTCGACGATTTTCGGAGTAGCCTGTTGGCAAGGGCCACAGGCGACGAAGAAGAAGTCGATGAGCACATATTGTCCACCGTCAAGGATATCGAACAGATGGACTTCAGTGCCGTGGCAGTCTGTAGCCGTGAAGTCGACGGCTTGTGTGAGAGGACATTGCGCTTTCAGGCCAAAACCAAGGGCCAGCGCGAGGAGAAGGGTAAATACTTTTTTCATAGTTGTTTATTTTATTAGGTTTTAGGCGACAAAGCTAATGATTAATTCGGAATGCTGAATGCAGAATGACGCGAAGTGTCAACTCTCAACTCTCAACTTTCAACTGACTCTAAACTCTCAACTAATTATCACGGTAGTCCTTCTTCTTCTCATACTTCAAGTCCTTCAAGGCCTGAGCCTTCACGTTGATGGTGAAATTCCAGCTCTTGTAGCTACCGATGGGAATCCAGTTGAAGCGCATCTCCCAGCAATGCAGATCGCGGTAGACGCTGAGGTTGGTGTAGGAAAGCTTATTGTTGACAAAATCCCATCCCGTCGAGAAGGTCACCTTCCACTTGGGCGTGATGCTGATATCGCCGTTGAGGCCGATAGTATGCACATGGGTGTTGGTAGCAATACCCATAAAGGCAGCGTATGCAATCGATGTCGTGTAGGTCAGGTTGTAGCTCACAGAGAGCGACCAAGGTGTAGTCCAGTCGATGTAGGCATTAGGATTACCCAAGATTTCGTTCAATTCATCTGGGTCAAAATTGCCTGATTTTCTGGCATTTTCGTTGATTTCGTCACGCAATTCCTGGCTACCTTTCTTACCTTGCAATTTCTTGAGGTCGTTTTGGTTGAAACTATAATTCAAACTGAAACGCCAGGACGAGCCCGTCTTTCGGAATAGCCGTCCGTTGTCAGTAACCTCAAAGCGATTGATGCGACGACCCAACGAGTCGGCGGCGTAGGGATCCCATGAACTGCTGTAGTTGATACCTAACTTCTTGAACAAAGTAGTACGCCCACTAATCGAGAAAGGAGAAAAGTTGACCGAGTCCTTGGTCAAGTCGTAATTGCCCGAAATGCTGAACGATTCCAAAATGGGGATTTTCTTCACGCCCGTAATGGTGTCGGAACTGGATGGCACCTTGATTTCCAGGTTGTTATTAAAATTATAGGTTAACAGCCCTTGTTGGGTTTGCGATGGCGTGCCGTAAAGAGCCCTTTCAAACTTATTGTAAATCTGCTCCTTGCCATTGCCGTCGACATAGGAACCATAAACGCCCCATTTCGGGTCGCCGAAGTTAGGACGATAGGTAAAACCGATGGTTGGCGTGAAGACATGGCGAATGGCACGGATGGGGCCCTGGGCAAAGTTCACCATACCATAGATTTTGGTGGTCAGGTTGGAACTTGCATTGAAGTCCACCAGATTACGGAAACCATGGATAGTGTCGGTCTGCAGATGTCCTGTTGAATCACTGTCGTTAATCCATTGACGTTCAATGCGCTTGAAATACATATAATCGTTCAATGTCAACGAATTGGTCCATGAGAAATGCTTAAAGAGTTTAATAGTGGCATTGATGGGCATCCTGTGCGAAATACCTGTCTGCACGTGGTCGCGGAACATCTCTCTCGCCCAGCCGCTGAAGTCGTCAGAGATGCCATGGAAGAGCACCGTGTCCACATCGTTGATGTAAGCCTTTCCATTCAATGTGTAGCCCATGCTCAGACTTTGGTACCAACGTTTTTTGCCTGCTTTGCCCACATTTTTCAAAGGATAAAACGTGTTAACAGACAAAGTAAGCTCAGGTAAAGAAGCCGTCACCTGACGTGTCATTGTATTCTGGCTGTGGCTGCCATTAATGGTGAGGTAGACCTTACCAGCAAAATTCGTCTGATAGGAAATACTCGAATTGAAGGTGTTGCTCAACTGGTCGTTGACCGTTTGGGCATTGTATTTGTTGAAGTTGGAGCTCACGATGTTGACATTGGCCGAAAAATTGCGTCTTGGATGAGCTTTAGGGTCTTGCTTGTGGGTCCACTGAATCTTAAAATCGGTGCTTTCTTGATAGTCGGCCGCACCTTTCGTACCTATCTTGTTGACGGCAAAGCCCAAAGCCATTGAACCATTGAAGCGGTAGCGTTTGTTGTAACGAAATGTCGGCTTGATGCCCCATGAACCACGGGTATAGATGTCGCCCAAAACCTGTAAGTCGTAATAGTCGTTGATAGCCCAGTAATAGCCACCGTTTTCAAGGTAGAAACCTCGGTTGGCCGATTCGCCGTAAGTGGGAATGATGAGACCCGACTTTTTGCCCTTCGTGTTGGGAATGATGGCGAAAGGCAGCGCCAAGGGCAACGGGATGTCGGAAATGGTCAAATAAATAGGACCTGTGACAATCTTATCGTCGGGGATGACTTTGGCTTTGGTGAACTTGAACTGGTAGTGAGGATTCTCCTTGAGGTCGCAGGTGGTGTAGCCGCCCGTGCGGATGTTGATGGTGTTGTCATCCATGCGCTTGATGCGCTCACCGTGCAAATAGCCGTCGCTTTCCTCAGTCCAAACCTTACTGATGATGCCTTTCTTGGTCTTGAAATTATACCTCATCTCAACGGCCTCAAAAGTAGATTCTCCCTGGGTGAAAACTGGACGACCTATCAATTTGCCCAACGAGTCAATGCTGCCCTTGGCAATGCAGGTGCTGGTCTCCAAATCGAATTCAAGGTAATCGGCCTTGAGTGTGATGTCGTCATATTTGGCCTCGGCTTGACCATAATAGTAGATTTTCTTCTTGTTCATGTCGCGATACGAAGAATCCACTGCCGAGCAAATCACCTTTGTCTCAATGGCCGACTCCGAGTGTTTGGGCTCGATGCGGCGAGGTTTTGTTTGCTTCAACGTATCGTTCATCAAAGAATCAACTTGGAGACTATCAGCAGTAATTCTTAAAGAATCAAAAGCCGCAATGCTATCCGCTGGAAAAGTCAATGAGTCGGGGAAGTGTTGGGCAATTGTATCAGGTTGAATGGAATCCAAAACCAGCGTTATCGTATCGACAATGCGCTCAGGAGCCAAAGGCACACTATCCACCTTGTTTTGCTCAAAATCATACTTATCCTTCTCAGTATGAGACAGTTGCTTACAACCATAAAACAACACGACCATGGCGGTGAGCAAAGAAAAGGCCGCCAGATGAAAATAATTCTTATATGCCGTGCGTTTTGTCAACGTGAAAACGATTACTTTTGTACGGTAGAAATCCGCTGCAAAGATAGTTTTTCTTCGCGCATAAATAAACAAACTCAGTATGATAGAACGAAAGATTTCGCGATTTGGTGTTTTAGCCCTGCTTTTTCTGATACCTTTATGGTCCTTTGCCCAAAAGGGCGAAAAGATCCAAACCATCGTCATCGACGCGGGTCATGGCGGCAAGGACACGGGAGCCTTGGGCAAGGTGACCAACGAAAAGACGCTCAATTTGGCTGTCGCGCTCAAGTTTGGAGCATATATCGAGGAGAACCTTCCCGATGTGAAAGTGATCTACACGCGAAAAAAAGACAAATTCGTCGAACTGAGCGAGCGTGCCGCCATTGCCAACCGCAACAATGCCGACGTGTTCATCTCGATACACTGCAATTCCACGGAAGTCGCCAACTCTGCTTCTGGTGCAGAGACTTTCGTGATGGGTGAATCGAAAAACGAGAAAAACCTGGCTGTGGCTAAAAAAGAAAATGCGGCCATCT